>OCHV01000105.1_pt1 | contig 87955 bp, 65 predicted proteins | sample 1538461 | NCBI WGS metagenome assembly OCHV01 (sample SAMN04571692, study PRJEB22368) | human gut metagenome | biome: human gut; material: stool | host: Homo sapiens | place: Luxembourg | collected 2012-08-03 | reverse complement strand
AGTTGGTGTAATCTTCTACTTGCTCATGTGCGACAATGACAAGATTCGCGACGACTATGCTTACAACAAGGAACAGCAGCGCATCGAAGACGAAGAGACTGAAAAGCAGTTGAAGGCTTTGCACGATCGTCTTGAAGCACTCAAGGCTGGTCAGGCTGTAGACTAGAAAGCTAGAAATTAGTTTTAGTGAGTTAGTACTAAATAGTTGAATCCCCAAAGCCCCCTGTGTCTCATCAGCACAGGGGGCTTTTGCATGCCCACTTTCAAAACTCAAAAACTTTTAAAGTTTTGAAAGTGTGCTTACAAAACTTTAAAAGTAGGGTGATTATTAGATTCGGCTTACTCGCGTTTAAGCAGTTTGGTATTTGCAATGTAAAGTGCAACAAGTAATACCAAAATGGAAATAGAATAAATAAGCGTTTCCATGGGGTCATCGTGATACAAAATAATTAAGCGGATAATGGCGGTAATGCCAATATAAATAAAGTAGCGCAGCGGGAAATGAAGTCCCGATTGGTAATACTTTGCTACCAAGGCAAGAAACTCAAAGTATAAAAACCAGGTAACAATATGGCCGAGTATTTCGTTGCTACTAATTTGATGCGTTTCTACAATTAGCCAAATTAAAGACCAGGTATTAGCTAGAAGCAGCACCGAAAGAATAGCGCCAAGAATAAATAATACGACTGAAAGAAATCCTCGCATTAATTTTGAAATAGTTTTAGGTTCGAATAGTTTCTTCCAGTTGAATCGATGTAATTTAGATCGGGCAAGGGTGTTTTCTTCCTCGGAGGTGTCCATTGGCTTTCCTTTGGCAAGATTGGCTGTCTTATAAAATGCTACTCAATTAGTAGCAAATTAAATGAAATTGGCGGTATCGTCAAGTAAATAACCTTCGATCCTAAACAAAAGAGCCGCTCACATCAGTGTGAGCGGCTCTTGGTAGCGAGAGGAGCACGTTGAGCAATTGTAGGCTCCTACTTGATGCTGCAGCAGTTCTTATTTAATAAGTTTGCCGTAGCGTTCTTCGGTAATTTGATCCAAGGTCTTGCCCTGAGTCTTGGGGCACCAAATAACACCTACAACCAAAGAAATAAGCAGAACCACGCACATAATAACAGCAGCGGGGAAGAAGCCTGCAGGGTTAGCAGAAATGTCGCCCATAATGGCGCCAACGCCAACCAAAGACCAAATGCCCAAAGCACCACGAACTAAGAAGAACATAATGCCCTGAACACCGCCACGATACTGAGTTGGGAAGAGCTCGGTACCCCACAATGCATAGAAGCACTGAGCAGAAAAACCAGCAGAAACGCCCCACAGAATAACATAGGCCCACAAAACCCAGCCCATGGAGTCGCTGGTGCCATTCTGTAGTGCAATGCCAAAGATAGCAATGCAAACCCAAGAAAGCAGAGCCAAAAGGGCAGAAATACCAAACAGCATGCGGTGAGAAACCGTGTCGCCCATCTTGGAGAATACAATTAGCGAAAACGCAGCAACCAAAATCCACTGCACAATGCCCAGCAGGCTTTGGCCGGTGGAATCAATGTTGCCAGCAGCAGCGTACAGGTAAGGCATGAACTGACCGTTGGTGCCTGCTGCCAAGTTCCAGGTAAGGTATACCGCAACCAAGAAGATGATGGTTTTTACATTAACGGAATTCTTTAATGCGTTAGCCATCATACGGCCAAAGCTTACATGTTCGGTGGTGTCTTGCTTGTCAGCCCAGTCGGCAGATTCTTGCAGCTTGCGCTGGAGGTTCCATGCAACAAGAGCCACCACAAACAGCACCATGAACAGGATGCGGGTGGCAAACAAGCCGTCAAAAGGACCATAAGTTCCCGCAGGCAGCAGCGTTTTACCGTCTGCTGCAAATCCAGGAATAATGAAGCTCATAAGCAGCGATAAGGCAAAAACAATAGCAGGACCGCAGCTCCATGCAAACTGGCTAATACCAATATTGGAAGCTCGGCTGGTTGACGAAGACGTTTCGGAGATGTAGCTCCAAGAAGCAGGAACACCAGCACCTACCGAAAGACCAGAAATTACTACGCCTACGACAACCATAGGTAGATTTATTGCGCAGGCAGCAATAAGAACGCCAGCAGCATAAACCAGCAGATTGTACTTATAAATAACGGTGCGTCCGAATTTGTCGGTCAAAAAGCCGCCAATCAAAGCACCTACTGCAGCGCCAAAGGCGTTTGCGCCAATAGCACCCAAAATTGCAGTCCAGGTTGCCCCAAATCCAAAAGCTGCTGCCCATGCGGTAAGCGCGGTACTGCTGGCAACAATACAGCCTGAATCCAGGAAGTTGGTAAGAGAAACCGCCATAGTTCCCTTACGCTCTTGAGATAAAGCCATTACGTTTCTTTCTAATCGAAGGTTTACAGAAATGTGTTTTGTGATGACCTTAAAGCCCATGCGAACAAATAGGCTCACTTACGCAAACAAGCATATAGGTCGCGTAGGTTTTAAAGCTTGCAAAACACTAATCCAAATGGAAGGCGCAAGGCAAATCGACAGAAACAGGAGAATTGTCTTCATTCGTTTCCATTACACTTGCCATGAAATCCCACCATTTTTTACAAATTTCAGTCTTGGCAGATTCCGCATAACGATCCGGATCGTCAAGTTCGATATATCCAAATAGGATATTAGTTTCTTCATCGATGAAAATCGAATAGTTATGCCCGCCGTATTCATGAATCATATCAGCCATTTCGGGCCACAATTCGTTATGGCGTTTTTCGTATTCTTCGGCAAATCCAGGGTAGAGTTTCATCTTGAACCCATGGATCGTGCGGCCTTCGGCCGTCTTGCGAATTGTCATGCCTGCCTTCTCTCGAATCTTTTTGTGTCGTTGGGGTGCAGGGTTCCGACGACATTCGTCGCAGGTGCCCGTCAGTCTGAAAGCTGGTAGGCACCCGTTAAACGTTTTTGTTTTTACTTCTCGTCCAAAAATGCCAGGTTTGGCTTCACGTTGAAGTCATGACATACTTGGAGCAGCTGCGCGTCGGAGATCAAATACCCCGGTTCAGCACCGCCGTTAGCGGCGCGTGCGGCCAGGTAGAGTCCCGCGGACTTTTCGATAGTGTGCATCATGCCGAACGCCGCATCAAGCGTGGCGCCCGAAACGAACATGCCGTGCTGCGTCCACACCACAGCATCGTATTTGTCCATGAGCGCTGCCGTGGCACGAGCGATTTCGGCACCGCCAGGTACCATCCAAGGCACCAGGCCTACGCCCTGTGGGAAAATGATTACGCATTCAGTCATTGATTTCCACAGGATGCGCGTCCAGGTGCGCGGGTCGGGCTCGATCAATGTGGACAACGTGATGATATTAGGTGTGTGTGCGTGGTAGATCACGCGGCATGCACCGTCGGTCGCCGCCATGCGTACGCTGTGGTTCATAAAATGCGTGGGGAATTCGCTGGTGGGCTTACCACCGTTTTCAAGCCCCCATACAATGCGCCATGCGTCGCCTGCCTCATTGATTTCCACGATACCTAGGCAGTCGGCGGGATGCAGCGGTACGTTGCGCATGTATTTGCCTGAACCAGTGGTCAAAAAGTATGCGCCCTTCAGGTTGTCGGCCTGTACACCCATCTCAACCCAGGGGCGATCGAACGTGAATCCGTCCTGACAAGTGGCCACGTCTTCCTCGGTCATGCGGTAGGTAAGGTTGCCGCCGTTAGCTTCGTGCCAGCCCTGGTCGAACCCGTCTTTACACATGCGTATGAAGGCGCGCATGAAGGGCTGCTGCTCTACGAGCGCATCGGCAACGCCAGCTTTTGCGGCGTTGGCCCCATTCTCAGGCGCTTCTTGTGCGCCATCGGAAAAACCCATGTTATTCCTTTCTTCTATAGTACTGATTCATTTCTTTGCGGGGTGGGGTGTCAACAACGCTTCGCCCGCTCCGCATATCAGTTGAAAACATTCTTAGCAGACGACTTCAACCTCTACATCTAGAATCTTCGCAACTTTCTGGATGGTGCCTGTCCAGCTGCCCAAAGCCGCAGCAAAGTGATGCGTAGGGCCGCATTCGCACCAGCGGTTGTTCCACTCGCGTGCGCCCAGAGAGAAGCGTGTGCGGAAGGTGGTGTCGCCGTTTTGTAGGGTAGGACCGTCCTCAATGACGCCTTCGCTCACAATGAACTTGAAGTGACCGTCGGCATCCTGAGTGATTGCCAAGTAGGTGACCGGACCGGGCTTCGGGTAGAAGCGCGTGAGGAAGCCGCCGCCGGTTTTGCCATGAAATACCGGAACGATTTCCATCGAGGCCTTGCGTGCCGTGGAGAAGCAAGCATCGCCTGAACCGGAGTGGCCGATGAGTACCACATCGTCGTTGAAGTCGAAGGTGTAGAATTCGGAAAGCTGACAGGCGCCCGAGATGGTCTTCATGATGCTCATGCCCATGGCAACCTTTATGTCGCCTTCCACTGCGCATACCGTGCCCTGCTTGATAAGCATGGAAAATGCCGGAATCAGCATGGAATCGAGCACGCCTGCCTTACCCTGTGCTAAACCATCGTAATGGCTGGCAACCAGGCCTAGGTGTTCGTCGCGTACCCATTGTTCGAAGGCAAGCACATAGCGAGCCATCTCGCGGATGCTCTCTTCTTCGTAGTCACCCTTAATCTCGAAAGTGTCGTGAATGTCGGCAATCTTTGCGGCAATTGCCTCTTCGTCGTTTATATCGTCGGCGATAACCCACATGCGTTCCCAGTCGAACTGCTTCGTGTACACGCCCATGCGGTTGTAAAGGTTGGTTTCGTCGATATAGAGGTCCATCATGCCAGGATAGGGCCTGCCAATCTGAGCGATATTGGTATCGCGGAAGCGGCGGCGTACCTGAGCGGCACGGCACCAGTCTTCAATTTCGGCAGCAGCTTCCGGATCGCCGCCCTCGATAACGCCCGTGATCACGGCATGGCGCTTGCCAGCGCGGTTGAGGTCGGCAACCATTTCGCCTACAGCTCCGCCTGCGTAGCCAGTACCTAGCCACTCAGCAGTACCTGCCGAATCGAAATCAAGGCAGCGCAGCTTCTGTAGATTTACCACTACGACCGGTACGTTCAGGTCGCGCACGGCGGGTAGCATGTTGTAGCTTGTGCAATAGGTGAGCAGCTGCAGGATGACCAAGTCTACATCTGCTGCGCGGAAGGCATCGCCTGCAGTCTGCGCCTGTTCTTTCGTGGTAACCAAACCGCCGTCGATGAGCTCGACGGTGTTAGGTAACGTCTTCTTGAATGCCGCATACTGTTCTTCAAATTCGGGTACCAACTCCGGGAACTGGGGTAGGTACGCCTGCAACGCGATGGAGAACACGCCGACTTTTGCTTTTGTTTCTACTAGCATAGGCAACCTCCTGTTGTCTGTTTAGCTGCTGTACGTTTATCTGCTATGCACACAGCCTATGCCGCGTGCGACATGCTTACTTATTTCTGCGGATCGATCATGTTGATATCGAAGGACACGCGTATCATATCGCGTGCCGTTTGCAAATCCTCGATCTGGCCGCTGGCGATCATCTGGACAATCAAATTGCCCAGGCTCGTGCCCTCTATGGGACCGGCGAACACCGGAATGCCACATGCTTTGGTGGTCAACTCATTTAAGTAGGCATCCTGACAGCCTCCGCCAACAATGTTGATGGAGGTATAGGTCCGTCCCGTAAGGGATGCCATTTCTTCAATGGATTCAGCATAGCACGTTGAAAGGCTTACATATACGCAGCGCATAAGTTCGCCTACGGTGGTGGGAACGGGCTGTCCAGTTTCAAAGCAAGCTAGGCGAATTTCATCAATCATGGAAGCAGGAGAGAGGAAACGGTCGTCGTTTACGTTTACGCGTGCTTCAAAATCTTGCGCCTGCTGGGCTGCTTCGATCAAATCGCCAAAACCTACTTCATGTTCACTTCCTGTGAAGGCGGGAAGGGCGGGCGCAGAAGAAACAGCACCTTCTGTTTCGTTGCTGTTTGCTTCTTCACCAGGTGCCGCATCTTCGTCTTTGCCAGCAACATAGGAAACGCCGTTTAGTTCACGGCGAATGGATTGGATCATCCACAGTCCCATAATATTTTTCAGGAACCGGAAGCGAAGTTCGTAACCGCCTTCGTTTGTAAAATTCTGGAAGCGCGAAGCGTCCGAGGTTATAGGACCTTCGTTTTCAACACCCAGCAAGCTCCAGGTGCCTGAAGATAGGAACACGGCATCGCTATCGCGGGCAGGTACAGCCAAATATGCACTGCCGGTATCGTGCGTGGCAGGAGCAATAACGTGGGGTGTATAGCCCAGTTTTTCTGCAATATCAGGCTTTACTTCGCCAAGGCTAGTGCCAGGCATAACCACATCACAGAAAATATCTTTCGGAATTTCGAAGGTATCTAAAATGATTTCATCCCACTGCTGGGTGCGCGCGTTGAGCAGACACGTAGTGGTTGCGTTGGTGTATTCGTTTACCTTGGTTCCCGTAAGAAGAAAAGCCAGATAGTCAGGAATCATCAAGAACGTTTTTGCCTGTTTAAGTTGTTCGGGATGTTCTTGCTTGAGCGCTAGGAATTGATAGATAGTATTAAACGGCTGACGCTGGATGCCAGTGCGGCGATATATGGCATCGGGAGCCATAATGCGGTCAGCGACCGAATACATGCCGTTGGTACGTTCATCGCGGTAGGCTACCGCGTTACCAATAAGCTGGTCGTGTTCATCAAGCAGAACAAAGTCAACGCCCCAGGTGTCAATACCAATAGTCTTTGGGGCGAACCCGGCCTCTTTGCATTTAACAAGGCCTGCCACGGTTTCGCGGAACAACATGTCAATATCCCAGCAATCATGTCCGTCGATGCGCTTTTGAATATTGTCGAAGCGATGAATTTCGGTTAGTTCAATGCGATCATTGGAAACCGTACCAATTACAACTCGCCCTGAAGAGGCGCCAATGTCAACTGCGGCATAGCAGTCGGTTTGTGGTGAAGACATTAGTTATCTCCTTCTTCGATGCCAATTTGAACAATTTGCATCACATTGGTAGGACGCGGGGAAGGAAGCGAAGGATCTACTCCGGCATCATCGGTATTGGGGGAAGTGGTTCTATCCCCCAGGGTGAATACTGCCACATCGCCTTTATGAACGTAGCCCTTTTCGGTTACGACCGAACGAGCCTGTTCAAGAATAAAAGAAGCATCGCCCACGACCTTGCCAAGCAGGGGGGTTACACCCCAAGCAAGTTGTAAAGAACGGCGATTTTCTTCAGTCGGGGTTACCGCATAAATAGGCGCTTTAGGACGATAGTTGGATACCAACCGTGCAGTGCGCCCTGTCATGGTAGGGGTAACAATGCACGATGCTCCTACATGCTCTGCTGCGGTTACGGCTGCAAGTCCTACAACCGCAGAAATGCCATTGGGTTCTGCCGTGCGATTAGGGATTGATCCTTGCTTATAAATATGAGGTTCTGTTGCTTCAGCAATTTGTGCCATGGTTTGTACGGCGGGTACCGGGTACATGCCAATGGCGGTTTCGCCCGATAGGGTAACCGCATCGGTGCCGTCATAGATTGCGTTAGCAACGTCAGCAACTTCGGCTCGTGTAGGACGGGGATTGTGAATCATCGACTCCAGCATTTGTGTTGCCGTAATAACGGGACGATATGCCCGATTGCATGCTTTGATAATAGTTTTCTGCAAGAGTGGCACCTGATTGGAGGGTACTTCAACACCAAGGTCGCCACGTGTCACCATGACGGCATCGGATGCTGCAATTATTTCGTCAATGTGTTCCACTGCGTGTGCATTTTCGATTTTTGCCACTACGCGAATGGTGCTGCCGCCATGGCTGCTTAAAAACGAGCGGATAGCGCTTACATCTTCAGCGCACCCCACAAAGGAAGCAGCCACAAAATCAACCTTTTGTTCAATGGCGAAAAGGAGATCGGCTTCATCCTGTTCGGTCATAACAGGTAGCGGAACATTGGTTCCAGGAAGATTAAGCTGTTTGCATTCGCCCAGCATGCCGGAGTTTTGCACCGTACATTGAATTTCGGTGCCGTGCACGCGATCGACCGCCAGTTCAATAAGGCCGTCGTCCATCAAGATGATAGTGCCGGGCTCAACGTATTGGTAAAGTCCAGGGAAGGTTTGATGAATGCGGCGAGAAGTTCCCAAGATGTTTTCTTCGGTAAGAAAAATGTTGTCTCCTGCGCGAAGAAGAACAGGTTTACCACCTTCTAACTTTCCTGTGCGAATGCTGGGACCTTTGGTGTCCAGCATAATAGCGCAGGGAGAATCCAGTTCGCGGCGAACTTTTTTAAGTCGATCCATGCGTGCTTTGTGTTCAGCGTGGGATCCATGAGAAAAATTACAGCGTGCTACATCCATTCCTGCTTGAATGAGATTTTTAAGCGCCGATTCTGAATCCACTGCGGGACCCAGTGTACAAATAATTTTTGTTCGTTTAGCCATGTATACGGTTCGCCTTTCAATAGGAGCGCATTTCGGCCGTTGGCAGAAATTGAATTGTAAGGCGGGATAGAGCCTTGTAATTCAATCCGCTGACGGGTCGAAATTAGCCGTTTAAGGGCAACATTTCCATTGTAGGACAAAACAGTATTGTAGGCGATTTTTGTTACCTCTAGGGTATAGGGCGTATGTTCAGCTCGTTTCCGCAGGGAAAATTAAAGGCCTTTTGCTAAAGGATGCCGAATTAGGGGAAAGTAAAGGCAGGGCTGGTGCGCCATATGCACTTTTCATGCTAGGCGCAATTACTGCTCTTGATAGGGATAGCTGTTAATAAGCTCACTTACCGTTACAAAGCGATAACCTTGTTCTTTAAGTTTTGGCAAGGCTTGCTTCAATGCTGCAACGGTTTCTGAGCGGTCGCCGCCGCCATCATGCATAAGGATAATTTCGCCGGGACTTGCACTTTCAATGCGATGGGCAATAGTATCGGTTCCGGGCTTTTGCCAGTCACCCGTATCAACATTCCAGCCAATTTCAGCATTGATAAGGCTGCTTAAATCTTTCGCAACCGATTCATCAAAGTTTCCACCAGGAGAACGGAACATCAGGCTTGCGTCCTGTCCTGTGGCATCCTTGATGGCTTTCATGCCTTTTTCAACTTCTTGTTTGCGCTCGTCGCTTGACATGAGGATAAGGCTTACGCCTTGGCCGCTACCTTCGGCGTGGTCCCAGGTGTGGGTACCAATTTCATGGCCTTCATCGGCGGCGCGCTTTACCAGGTCTTTATGCTTAGAAATTTGGTCTCCAATGGTATAAAACGTTGCTTTGGCATCGTTTTCTTTTAGGGTATCCAAAATGGCTTCGGTGGAAGAATCCCATGGGCCATCGTCAAAGGTAAGGGCGATTACCTTGTCGCCGTTGGTGTTTACGTTGTAATACTGCACCACACCATTTACAGGTTCCTTGGTAGTAACTTCGGCGGTTTTGCCCGACTCGTTACCGGTGCGCACTACCTTTTCGCCCGCTTCACCTTTCTGGGTGTACAGATGAACCGCACCAGTTCCCTTCATTTCAAGGGTGGGCTCAATGGTTGTGTGGTCGCCTTCGGTGAAATCTTCGGTAATGTCGGTGCCGTTGGTAAGCGAAATATCGTCGCCATCGTTAAGGCGTGTGGAAAAGTCATCGGTAGCTTGACCGTTGATGCTGGCGGTAGCGCGCGTACCTTCCCCTTCACGCATGACTGATCCGTCAACGGCAACATAGTTTCCTGGGGTTACTGAAACCGTATTAGTGTCCAGCAGTCCTTCAATAGTGCGTTGCTGGCCTTCAATACTTTGTTGTTGGCCGTTCAAAGTTACGTTTACGGATCGGTTAGCATCCCAGGTGGTAAAGGCAAATACGCCAATAGCAACCACAACAATTGCTACTGCGCCTCCGATAAGTTTATTGCGTATTGAGCCTGGTACCTTACGACGAGGACGCTGGGCACTAAGGTAGCGCTCAGCGCTGAAATCGGAAGATTCGGGAACTCTGCTGGAATTGGCGCGTGAACCAGTGCCAGAACCAGGAGTAGCGTTGGAGGCAGCGCCAGAAGTAGAACGCCTTGCGGTGCCTGGGCGACCGCCCTGTCTTTGGGCGGCACCGCGACGGGTTGGACGTGCATTTGAATTCTGCTGAGCCCCTTCCGAGGATGCCTGCCTAGGCATGGCGCCGCTGGCGTAGGGCGCGGTTTGTTGCGGCATGGTTCCGCTTGCTGCAGGTGATGCTGCTGCCTGTCGGGGCATGGTACCGCTGGCGTAGGGTGCTTGACGCGGTATCGTGCCGCTTGCACTGGGTGCCGGAGCGGCTTGACGCGGAATTCGCCCGCTTAGGGTTGCTTCGCCTACGCGGGGCGTTCTGCTGGTATGGGAAGGATGAGCCCCCGAATATGCAGTGCGTGCGCCCGATCCGCCAGAAACGCGAGTTCTGTCATAGGTGGAACCTGCTTCGCTGGTAACAGGTGCTCTGTCGTATGCGCGGCCTGCTTCTCTGGTAGCGGGCATTCTGTTTGCGCGGCCAGCATCCTCAGGATGGCGGCTCCAGTAGTTTTGTCTGTTGCTATTTGCTTTATTTTGCTGTGACTGAGCATAGCGCTGCGCAGGTGAAAGTGCGCTTTGATTAGGATCGTGGGCACTGTACAGTTCCCGTTCACGTTCAAGTTCGTCGCGCGCATTAGGAACATTGACACGTTGCGATGCAGGAACACGCGAAGAAGTAGCGCGGGACGAAGAATGAGGGGTGCGTGAAGTGGGCCTGTGTGAAGGATGATTGTGTGGTCCGTTTCGTTGGGGCATTTTATCCTTAACCTAAAAATAGGAGTGTTTATAAGCGTCCTTTGTGGTGCCTCATTGTACTCGCTGTTGCACATAAATGAAGAGATTTATTTAAAACGTTACCAAAATGGTCACGGCTTCAACTAAGGGGCAAAGGATTACCGAAAAGTTCTTGCGTTATATACCCCCTAGGGGTATATAGTGGTATTGAAAAAGTCTCCTGAGAAAGGTCCTTCTTTATAAGGAGTTGTTGGCACATGAATTCTAAAAAATCAGATTCCCCTAAAAACACCGATTTGTGTTGCGCTCAGCAGGGAAGTTCTGCTGCGGAAGGTGTGCGCATGTGTGAATGCCACTACAAAGAAACCGAACGTACCGAAAAACTGCAGGCAGATATTAAAAAACGTCTTAATCGCGCTATTGGCCAGCTCAATGGCGTGAAAAATATGATCGACGACAATCGTTATTGCGGCGATGTACTAACGCAGCTTGCGGCAGCGGAAAACGCGGTGCATTCAGCTGCAGAACTCATTTTGCGTGACCATTTGGAAACATGCGTGAAAGATCGCATTAAACGTGGTGATGATGAAGTTATAGAAGAAGCAATGCGTCTGATTAAAAAGTTCGCTCGTTCATAAAGAGTTATCGATGGCAATCAAACAAAAGAGTTACCAATGACTACCAAGCAAATTTTTGACATAACAGGAATGACGTGTGCGGCTTGTTCTTCCCGTGTTGAAAAAACAACCAATAAGGTTGAGGGAGTTCAACGGGCAAACGTCAATCTACTCAAGAATTCAATGGAAGTTGAATTCGAACAGGGCAGTAATGTTTCTGCGGTAACGCAGGCAATTATAACTGCGGTTGATAAAGCAGGATATGGTGCTCATCCGCGTTTGTCTTCTTTGAATTACGCTTCCGGTTCAGGTTCGACATCCTGTAGTTCTGGCTCCAGCTCCGGCGCTGATTCAGGTTCAGCTGCAAGTGCGATTTCGGGCGAAGGCTTCAGCGCAAATGCAGGTTCCGCTTCGGATGCAGGTACCAACCTTGTTTCACCTGTAGGTTCGGATGCGGATGCAAACTTCGCCTCGGGCGTTAATCCCGCCAACAGTGCCTCTTCCATTGCCGAACAAGAACGCAAGGCAATTTTTAAGCGTCTGGTTATTTCGCTTATTTTTATGGTGCCGCTGTTCTATATATCTATGGGCCATATGTTTAACTGGCCATTGCCTGCAGTCTTTCTGGGGGAAGAAAATGCGTTGGTGTGGGCCCTCACGCTTTTTGTGCTTCTTATTCCTATTCTTTGTGTAAACTTCAAATTTTTCCGCATGGGGTTCAAGACCCTTATACATGGTGCGCCCAATATGGACTCACTCATCGCGCTTGGTTCGGGTGCTTCAACCCTGTATGGCTTGTATGCACTTTTTCAGATGGCGTTTTATGCGGGCCATGGAAATCTTGCCCAGGTGCACGCCTTTGCAATGAATTTATACTTCGACTCCGCGGCGATGATTTTAACGCTCATCACGTTAGGCAAATATTTTGAAGCACGCGCCAAGGGTAAAACCACCGATTCGCTTTCCCAACTGATGGATTTATCGCCTAAACAGGCTCTTCGTCTTGAAAATGGTGTTGAAACCTTAGTGGATGCGAAAGAGGTGCGCGTAGGCGATGTGCTAGTGGTTAAAACCGGAGAAGCAGTGCCGGTCGATGGAGTGGTGCTTGAAGGTGAAGGATCGGTTGATGAATCGGTTATAACTGGTGAGCCGCTTCCGGTTTCAAAGCGAGCTGGATCTACTGTAACAGGTGCGACAATTAACACGAGTGGCTGGTTTACCATGCGTGCCGAACATGTTGGCGCAAATACGGTGCTTGCAGGAATTGTAAGGCTGGTAGATGAAGCAACGAGCTCAAAGGCACCTATAGAAAAACTTGCTGACAAAATAAGTGGCATATTTGTACCAGTGGTTATAGGTATTGCTTTGGCAACTTTTATCATCTGGATGGTACTTGGTGCTGGTGTGGCAACGGCTCTTTCATATGCTATTTCGGTGTTGGTAATATCGTGTCCTTGCGCGCTTGGTTTAGCTACCCCAACTGCCATTATGGTTGGTACGGGTCGAGGAGCCTTGCATGGTATTTTGATAAAAGATGCCGAAGCACTTCAAACGGCACGCGAGGTAAAAACAGTGGTGCTGGACAAAACAGGCACGATTACTCAGGGAACGCCTCAGGTAACTGATCTTGTTGTTTTCGATGTAGCTCCTGGTAAGGCAAGCACAATTATTACGCCAGAAACGTCTTGCATAACAAACGTATCCCTCGCTTCGGACTGTGATTTGTCTGTCGCTGCCCAATCCTGCCAAAGCGACGTCAAAACTCGTCAAAAATTACTACACCTTTTACAGGTGTTGGGTGCACTCGAAAAGCGTTCCGAGCATCCTTTGGCAAAGGCTGTTATGCGCCTGGTAAATGAATACGATATTTCGCTTCCTGAAGTGCAACATTTTTCTCAAAGTGTTGGTCAAGGTATTTCTGGTGAAATCGAAGGGCGTACTTGTTTTGTGGGCAATGCGCGTTTGATGGAGTCTCGGGGCATAACAGTTGATTCGGCCTGGACGCAAGATTTGGCCGATGTGGGAAAGACAGTGCTTTACGTAGCGCAAGATGAAACACTTTTGGGATATATAGCAATAGCAGACGTGGTGAAACCAACCAGTGCAGCTGCAATAAAAGTTCTTCATGAAATGGGTATCAAAACAGTAATGCTTACCGGGGATGCGCCGCGTACCGCTAAAGCAATCCACGAACAGGTTGGTACCGATGAGGTAATTGCGGGTGTGCTTCCGGCTGACAAAGAGCGTATTGTGCGAGAACTTTCAGCGCAAGGGAAAGTTGCCATGGTGGGTGATGGTATTAACGATGCTCCTGCTCTTGCTCGTGCCGATGTGGGTATTGCAATCGGTGCAGGAACTGACATTGCCCTTTCCAGTGCGGATATTGTTCTAATGCATAGCGATTTATTAGAGGTGCCAGCTGCACTGGATTTGTCGCGTGCGACGTTGCGCAACATCAAACAGAATTTGTTTTGGGCACTGTTTTATAACGCACTTTGCATTCCTGTTGCAGCAGGAGCGCTTGCTTTTGTGGGCTTTAGTTTGAACCCTATGATCGCGGCTGCAGCAATGAGCTTCAGTTCAGTTTGTGTGGTTACTAATGCCCTACGTTTGCGTCGCTGGAAGCCACAAAGTGTTGCGTCTAGTGCTACGCAAAAGCTCGAGGTATCAGATGCTTCTTCAGATACTGCAGGCATCAATTTGGATGCTCTGCGTGTGAATATAGGTATTGCCCAGGTAAGTTCAGATACGGTTGACTTGCACAAAATGAAGGGAAAGGAAACATCAATGGAAAAGGTATTACACGTTGAAGGAATGATGTGTGAAAAATGCGTTGCGCATGTTAAAAAGGGCCTTGAAAGGGTAGAGGGAGTAGAAGAAGCGCTGGTAGATCTGGAGGGCAAAACTGCCACGGTAAAGCTATCTACAGACGTGCCAGATGCAGTGCTTATAGATGCGGTTGTGGAAGAGGGCTACGAAGCCGAAATGGCGTAACGGCAGGTTTGCTACAAGTATGGATATATAGCTTCGAGCAGGACTTAGTCTGTTCGGTATAGAAAAGGGTTCGCCTGTTTATCTAAAGGCGAACCCTTTCTGGTAAATTCTGAATTTTTAGATGGCTACCTGAGTTTTGCCAAGCTTTGCTTGAGCTTTGTAAAGACTTTTGTTCCCTATTTGTTTCCGTGAGCTGCTTTTTCAGCTTTTGCCTTTTCGATAATTTCTTCAGTAGATTCAAAATCGTCAAAACGTGCGCTACCAGGAGCTTCCATACGATCAAGTGGCAGAATGATTAAACCAATGTTGTCGACGTAGGCGTACAGTTCCATACCGCGCTTGCAGCGGAAGGTGCATTCAACGCAAGGATTCTTGTCGCAGTAGGCAAAAGCATCTTCGTCTGCCAGGCCAAATACCACCGGAGGCCATTTTTTGGGCGATACGTATTTCGTCATAATGCCTGTAAACGTTTTCAGAGCAAACCAACGAGGCTTACACGTTGAATCAACCGATCTCCAGTCTACTTTCACGCAGTTGTTGTTCAGGCCGCCCGCAATTTGATAGTTAAGCTTGAAACGATCTTCAACTTCTGCGGCATCGATTGGTTGAAGCTTTTCCATGGGCTTTCCGCAGCAGGTCAGATGATATTCAACATGAGCGTAGGAAGGTTCAAAAATTAAAGAACGCTCACCGTCGTTGATGAGGGTATTGTCAACTGCGCCATCTATACCCTGCACTACAGCTCCGCATTCGGGGCAATAAAAATAGGGAATATGGGCCGCTGTTACGCGTGGTTTCCAGGTCGCATGAGTGCGAGTGGGGCTATATTCTGCCATTACATACCTCTTCTCTCGGCAGTAAACGAAAGCGACAGCTCGCATTGAGTAAAGTATGCGGTCGACTGAGCGGTGGCCTACTTACGACCTAACTGCTTGGGCTGGTTTGTCGTTTGGCTATCTTAGCTTGGCCTTTGCTGCGACACCTTGTGCTTTCGTTTGGGTTCTTTTTATGCGTGTCACATTGTAATTCGCAATTGTAATACATGCATCAAATCTCCCGAATCTATTCAATGGTTATTTGTTGATTCAAGATTTTTATTTTGGGTGCGAGGTATGCAAGTGCGCACGGGCACTCATGTGTGTAAGAACAAATCGATTTCTACGGATTGATTGGCAGTGATGTCATGCTTGGGGCTTTTTCTTGACAGATAGGCCCCGTAAAAACTACGATTCGTAGTATTAAACCAAGAATCCCGAAACGGAAGGGGAACGCGCATGAGCGTATATCAGGAGGCATATTGCCTGCCCGAATTCAAGTATGAGTATGAGCGCTTGAAGGTTGACGTTCGTGGTCCTATCCACGTAGTTTCCTTCGACGATGCTGCTAACCTCAATGCAATGTCCTACCAGCAGATGGCTGACTTCAATGATTATTTGAAGAAGGTTCGCATGGACCCAGAATGCCGCGTAATTGTTCTTACCGGCGAAGGTAAGTCTTTCTGCGCTGGCTTCAACCTGAACGAACTTAACTATGAGCCTCCTGAGGACATGGGGCGTGCTCAGCGCGACCACTGCATTATGCAGACCATCTGCTCCGATCAGGCAGTTAATATGCGCAACACCATGCAGCCTATTATCGGTGCTTTGAAGGGTCATGCAGTTGGCGGCGGCCTTTCTTTGTCTTGCGCTTGCGATCTTCGTGTTCTGGGTGAATCCTACAAGATGCAGGCAGGCTACCTGAACATTGGTCTTACCGGTACCGACATGTCCGGTTCTTACTATCTTCCTCGCATCGTTGGCTATGCTCGCGCTGCTGAAGCTCTTATGACTGCTCGTCGTATTGGCGCTGAAGAACTGCTTGAGTGGGGCTTTGCTAACAAGGTTGTTGCTGATGAAGATGTTGTAGAAGAAGCAGTAAAGATGGCAGAAGCTATGATTAAGAACTCTGCTCCTCTTGGTCTTCGTCTTACCAAGGAAGCTCTTCAGGTTTCTCTTGACAACTCCTTCGAGGCTCAGATTAAGATGGAAAACCGCAACCAGGTTCTTGCTTCTCAGACCGAAGACAACCGTCGCGGCGTTCGCAAGATGAATCCTAAACTGCGCGAAGAAGTAAAGGCTCATCCTGAAAACTTCGTATTCACCAATATGTAATTTCGCTTCGTGACAAGTGCCCTGGGCACTTGTCAGGTGGCATTTGTCACGCGACACAGTTTGACGCATAAAAGTGAAGCGTCGCTCCAATTATGGGGCGGCGCTTTTTTTTGAGAGATAATACATAACCTCGAAATATACAAATTTCTTATAGCTTTTCTTAAACGAAGAATTCCTTTATTGGAAAAACCAAACAACCCCTTTGATAATGGCAATCAAAGGAGAATCACTTAAGGGTGGGGTTTTGAGGGAAACCCATGAAGTTTTCGAAGAACCCTAAGCGAATGCTTCTTGGCGGGTTTGATAAAGAGCCCTTCAGTAGGATCAAAAGACTTTGAGCGAACGGCTTGAAAGTGGGGCCTTCGACGGAGCTTAAAAAGGGAGCTTTGAAAGGGGATTGCTATGGAAACTATAAAGATGGCAGTTTTGGGTCTTAATCATGGATCGAAAATGGCGCGTCATGCAACGGATAATCCGGAAGTGGATTTAGTTGCGGTTGCGGGCTTTGGCGACCATGATGTGAAATTAGCAAATGAACTTAACGTGCCTATCTTTAGCGATTATACGTTGCTTTTAAAACAGGTTCCCCTTGATGCGGTATATATTGCGCTTCCTAATACGCTGCATGTAGAGGCAGTGGAAAAAGCAATAGAAGCTGGCGTTAAAAATATTCTGTTAGAAAAGCCTATTGCTAATACTGTCGAAGAAGGCAAGCACGTCATCAAAATTTGCAAAGATGCAGGAGTAACCCTTCTTATTGGGCATCATCGTCGTTCTTCTAGCAAGTATCAATTCCTGCGCAAGCTTATCGATTCGGGCAGGCTGGGCAAAATCATTGCCATTCAATCGCGGTATTGTATTGCAAAAGATGAAGACTGTTTTGATCGTGAATGGTATGTAACCAAGGGAGTTGGCGGTCCACTTCTGATTAATGCTATTCATGATTTTGACGATCTGAACTTCATTACTGGCAAAGACCCGGTTAAGGTGTACGCCACCACGCGCAACACTATTCGTGGAAACGATGCGGAAGATTCTGCTTCCGTGTTGATCGAATACGACGGGGGTATTACCGCAACTTATGTTGTTGCTGATGGCACACCTGGTCCTTGGAATTATGACTTGGCAGCTGACGAAAACGAATTTCTTACCATGGCTCCTGGCGAAAATAGCCTGCAAGTATTCGGTACCAAGGGATCTTTTGGCTTCCCGAATATGGATCTGTACTACTACGACGATGATGCTTTTGGCTGGACTCATGAAATGCAACATGAACACTTTGAGGTGGAGTTGAATATTCCTCTTAAGGCGGAGCTCGAACATTTTGTTGATCTGTGCAAGGGCCGCGAGACTATACCTCGCTGCAGCGGGGAAGATGGATTGCGTACGCTTAAAATCGTAAATGGCGTATTTGATTCTTCTGAGACGGGCAATGCGGTAGTTCTTTAGGCAGTTCTTTAGATAATTCATCATTCTCATTACGTAAGCCTTGGCATCCTCTCATCATCTCAGCCAAGGCTTACGATATTTCGGAGTAAAATTTCCGTAGAAGAATTGCCTGGGTGTGGCGAATTATAAGAATGGCTTACACAAGGGAATTACGATTTAAGATTCGTTCGCGTAGAGGAATGCATTTTTAAGAACGGTCCGCGCGGGCAGCATCACGAGAAAAGAGGGGTTTCGTGAAGCTTGAATATATACGGTATTTCAATCATCTAGCGAAGGTCTTAAGTTATACGAAGGCGGCACAAGAGCTCTACATTACTCAGCCAACCTTGTCTATGGCAATCCGCCAAATTGAAAAAGAGCTCGATCTTCAGTTGTTTAAGCGCGCCGCAGGAAGTTCTCGTGTTGAATTAACTCCAGCAGGAGCTGTCTTGCACGAATATTGCGATTTGGCGTTGAATAATTTTGATACTGGTTTGCGTTTAGCACACGAAACACAGGGACAAATAAATTCCGAACTACGGGTAGGAACCATTTATGCCATGCAGGGGTATTTTTGGTCACAAGCAATGCAAGCGTTTACTGAACAGCAAGCCAATCCGCCAAAAATCACCATTGAGCAGGCGTATTCGGTTGATTTAATATCTCGATTGCGCAAAGGAGAGCTCGATGTGGCGTTCGCGGCAAAAACTGACAGCTGGGAAGATTTAAGTTATGTGCCTGTGTGGTCTCAACCGTTAGTGTTGTGTGTTAATAAAAACAATGCGCTCGCAAAACATACTTCGGTGTCTCTTGATGTGCTAGCAGACAAGTTGGCGGACCAGGATTTTCTTACGTATTCAACTTCTTCACCTACCTTACGTTCTATCAGAGAAGGTCTTTCTGGTGCAGAACTTAACCTTGTTTCAGAGTATGACGACGAAATAACTATGAGTGCTCTGGTTGCATCAGAAACAAGCAAAATGGCATTGTTTTGTTACTCATTTTTAGTGAACGCATTCGAAAACGTAGTATGTCTCCCTGTGCGTGGAGTGCCCTACGATTTTCATAAGGTTTATCTTGTCAGCCGCAAGGAATCTCACCCAAAAATAGTAGAAAACTTTATCCAGTATATGAGTTCTTATCGGTTTCCTAATGCTGCCGAAGCGACGCCAAATTCCTAAAGTGGCGTGAACATGTTCACCATTTACCGATAGTTTCTCGCTATGAATTGATGGTCATATTTTAAAATTTGGGTAAATATAGGGAATTTGTTAAGAGGCGCTATTGTTCTTTACATAACGAGAAGAAATAGAACGGTTTCTAAAACCCCAGTTCGTATGTGAAGAGAAAGTTATAAAAAATACCCTATATAATAACTAGCGTGAATAGATATTGGCAAAATCAATAGTTTATCTGCTGGTATAGAAAATCGCAATAACTTTTTAAGAAGCGCTTTATATCGCTATTGGAAATGAATTCTTCCTAGTTTGAAAATGAATTCCGCAACATCCCCAAAAAATGAACAAGTTCTAAAGGGTGTTTGGCACAAAATGCAGTGCGCAAAAGGGCGCGTGTTCTAAAACATGCGAAGTGCACATGCTTGCACGTGCACTTACTTTAGGCAAGTTCGTTTTATGTTGCAGGAGAGAAAGAGGAGTGCGCTTTTCCCGTTCTACCGAAACTGAAGCAAGGCAAAAGCTTCAGTTCTCATGCCGTGAATTGCGGGAAACGCGCAAGGGAAATCGATTGAAAGAAAGGAAGGGAAACGCATGGCTTCTGATGCTCAAAAGTCATTCCACGGTATCGCGGCACGCCTTGACCGTATGCCTATTTCTGGTTTCCACATGAAGATCATGTGGCTGCTGGCCGGTATTACGTTCTGCGACTCCGTTGACATGTCTATTGGTGGCCCTATCGGTGCTGTTCTTCAGGACGAGGGCTTCATGACGCTTGAACAATTTGCGTTCTTTAACTCCATCACCATGGTTGGCTACCTTATTGGTGGCCTTTTGTCAGGTCTAGTATCTGACGGTTTCGGCCGTAAGAAGGCAGTAATTGCCTGCGGTACTATCTTCACCGCTGCATGTTTTGTAGCTGCTATGGCTCCTAATGCCGACTTCTTGACCGCATGCCGCTTCGTTATGGGTATTGGTCTTGGTGCTGCATTCCCTGCAGGTTATTCTGCATTGACTGAATACACGCCACCTCACAAGCGTGGTAAGTATCAGTCTTACATGGGCTTGATCGCTAACTGCGGTACTTTGTTCGGTTCTGTAATGAACCTCATCATCCTGCCAATGGCTGGCTGGCGTGAAGTATTTGTATTCTGTGGTGTTCTTGGCGCAGTAGTAATGCTTCTTATTGGCTTCTGCATGAACGAATCTCCTCGTTGGTTGGCACTCAATGGCCACAACGACAAGGCAGATGCTATTGTTTCTAAGCTTGAAGCAAAGGCTGCTGCAGGTGGTAAGGAAGTTCCAGCTGTTCCAGCTGAAGAAATTGAACGTCGCGAACAGGAACAGGAAATCAAGCAGTTGCCATTCTCGTTCTTGTTCAAGAAGAAGATGATCACCCGTACCATTACGGCAATGCTTCTTTGCTTCACCATGAACGTAATCGTTTACACGGTTATTACATGGACTCCTACCATTCTTCGTGCAAACGGCTTCGATACCAGCTTGGCAACCTTGACTACGGTTGTTATGCAGATGGGTATTCCTATCGGTGTTGGTCTTTTGACCTTCTACGTAGAGAAAGTTAACCGTAAGGTTATCCTTATTGGTTCCTATCTTGCAGTAGCTATCTTGGGTCCTGTTTGGGCAATGCTTCCTACCGATAACGTTGCTCTTATCATGGGCTTTGGTTTGCTGGTTTGCGTATTTACGTTCACCAACTCCGTTACCACTGCTGCAATTTACCTTTCCGAGCCTTTCCCAACGGCTTGCCGTATCCGCGGTGCAGGTGTTGCAAATGCAGTTGGTCGTCTGGGTGGTATCTTCAGCCCAATGTGGATCGCATTCTTCGTAGCATCCCCAATTGGCACTATTGGTGCATACTTGGTAAACTCTTGCCTCATTATTGTGACGGCAATCTGGCTGGCAATCTTTGGCGTAGAGACTCGCGGTCGTACGCTGGAAGATATTACTAAGGGTCTTGAAGACTAGTAACGTTAGCCTTCAATAAACTGCTCTTTCTCAGGTGGGGTCCTAATGAGGGCCCCACTCTTCTATTACTGCGTAATTGCGTGATTGAAAAATACGATTTGGCAACAAGCTAAATAAAAATTGGCAACAAGTTGGCGTATCGTGACCATCAGCGCGCCGAAGTGTCAAAAATTTTCGTAGATGTCGCTTCGGGAAATTTGCATGCTAGATAAAATGTCAGGCTTTTGTCGTACGGTTTCAGAAAATCAATGATGGAAATAGATTACGCAGTAATAGATGAATAGATGTGATTAATACGGATCAATTTATGAATGGAATGGTACAGAAATACGGTATGCTAAATAACGTGTTTCAAACTAGGATGGATAAGTTTAACGAAATCAATCCAAGGTTTGGTTCGATTCGGGGATCACATAAACATTGTTATTCCAGGGGGAGGAATAAAAAGTGAGACTTGACTATTTGCGTTATTTTAACCACTTAGCCAAAGTTTTGAACTTTACGAAAGCGGCGGAAGATTTATTCGTGGCACAGCCCACGTTATCGGTTGCTATAAAGCGTATGGAACAAGAACTGGGAGTTAAGCTGTTCAAGCGCGGGAAAGGAAGCTCTCGCATTGAGCTAACCGAATCGGGCGAGGCGTATTACGAATACGTTTCTCTTGCGCTGAATAATCTTGATACCGGCTTGCGCGTTGCGCGCGAAATTCAAGGTGAAGCTAATTCTTTGGTGCGTGTCGGTACCGTATATTCTATGCAGGGTATGACCTGGTCTCAGGCTATGCAGACATTTCTATCGAAAAAATCTACGCTCCCTAAAATTTCTATTGAGCAGGCATATTCACCGGAATTAATTTCGCGTTTGCGCAAGGGTGAACTTGATGTGGTGTTTGCTGCTCGTATGGATGATTTAGACGACCTTAATTACGTTTTGGTATGGTCGCAGCCTTTGGTGCTGGGTTTACACAAGAACAACCCCTTTGCAAAGCGCAAAGAAATTTCCATTGACGATTTAAAGAATCACGAAATACTTACCTACCCTAAGGAATCGCCCGTAAAGCGTATTGATATTGAACTTCCCGTTGACGATATGAATTTGGTACGTGAATACGACGATGAAATTACCATGAGCACCATCATTTCTTCCGATGAGCAGAAAATGGCGCTGTTTTGTCATTCATTTTTGGTTAATGCGTTTGAAGATGTGGTCTGCCGAAAAGTCCAAGGGCTTTCGGAGGATTTCCACAAGGTGTATTTGGTAAGCAGGAAAGAAACGCATCCTAAAGTGGTAGACGATTATATTTCGTTTATGAGCTCCTATCGCTTCCCAAACATTATGGAGTCAGGGCAAATCACGTAAGCTAGCAGCGCGGCTGTAAACCAATACAAAAGCAAACAGACTAAAAGAAGCGGTTTCTGAAGCCAGTATGCAAGCGCATTTTTTCGTGACAGACGAAGTTTTTTGGCCTATGCAAGGCGTTCGGCCGAGATTTCTTAATAAGTTTCTTTATGCGTTCCTTCTTGAAAAAACTAACTTTAAAGTTATTTCTTCCAAATTTGCTTTCTATAGCACCAGGTAAATAACTTTATAGAAAAATATAATAAATCAAATGAAAAAAGCTATTCGCTCAGGTAAGTAATAAAAGTTCACAATAATACTTCGGAAGTTATAGCTAGAGTGCTTTTATTCGTGGGTGGAAATAAAGGTCCTAGCACTTCAGGGGAAGGTCTTTTGACCTTAGGTATCTTCCGTATGAAAAAGGCATCAAGCCTTATTTCTTTTGCAAGGAATCGAGTTCAACTAAAGAGGACATACGTAACTCCTTTGTATTTGGGGCAAAGGGGCTAAACCTGTTTTGTCTTTTGACGCATTTTGTAGAGGTAGAGTTTGATTTTGCGAACTGCCTCCTTGCAAAACGTGCCGCAGAAGACAAAACTTGTGCGAAAGAAAGGAAGGCGATATTCGCATGGCTTCTGCTGAAGCAAGCAAGTCGTTCCACGGTATCGCAGCACGTCTTGACCGCATGCCTATCTCTGGCTTCCACAAGAAGATTATGTGGTTGCTTGCTGGCATCACGTTCTGCGATTCCGTTGACATGGCTGTTGGCGGTCCTATCGGTGCTGTTTTGCAGACCGAAGGATTCATGACTCTTGAACAGTTTGCGTTCTTTAATTCCATTACGATGGTTGGCTACCTGGTAGGTGGCTTACTTTCCGGTATTGTTTCCGACAATTTTGGTCGTAAGAAGGCCGTTATTGTTTGTGGTTCGGTATTTACCGTTTTCTGCTTTGTAGCTGCTGCAGCTCCTAATGCGGACTTCTTGACTGGTTGCCGCTTCTTCATGGGCTTAGGTCTGGGTGCTGCATTTCCTGCAGGCTATTCTGCACTGACTGAATACACTCCACCTCACAAGCGCGGTAAGTATCAGTCTTACATGGGCCTGATTGCTAACTGCGGTACGCTGTTCGCATCGGTAATGAACCTCATTATTTTGCCTATTGCTGGTTGGCGTGAGGTGTTTGTATTCTGCGGCATTTTAGGCGCTTTGGTAGTAATTCTTGTTCTTACCTGCATGGATGAATCTCCTCGTTGGTTGGCTATGATGGGCCGCAACGACAAGGCAGATGCTATTGTTTCTAAGCTTGAAGCAAAGGCAGTTGCTGGTGGCAAGACCATACCTGAAGTAACCGATGAAGAAATTGCTGCTCGTGCAGCTGAACAGGAAGTAAAGCAGCTTCCCTTCACGGTTTTGTTTAAGAAGAGCATGATTACCCGTACGCTTACAGCAATGTTCCTTTGCTTTGTAATGAACGTTTTGGTTTACACCATCATTACTTGGACCCCCACCATTTTGGTTGCAAAGGGCTTTGATACCAGCATGTCTACGTTGATGACCGTTGTTATGCAGCTTGGTATTCCTGTGGGCGTTGGCGCACTTACCTTCTATGTTGAAAAGGTTAACCGTAAGACCATTCTTATTGGTTCTTACTTGGCGGTAGCAATTCTTGGTCCTATCTGGTCTTTGCTGCCAACCGACAACACTGCTCTTATTATGGGCTTTGGTTTCTTGGTTTGCGTATTCACGTTTACCAATTCTGTTACCACTGCGGCAATTTATCTTTCCGAGCCTTTCCCCACGGCTTGCCGTATCCGTGGTGCAGGTCTTGCAAACGCATTTGGTCGTGTTGCAGGCATCGTAAGCCCTATGTGGATTGCATTCTTCGTAGCTTCCCCAATCGGAACTATGGGTGCTTATCTTATTAACTCTGCCCTTGCTATTGCTATGTCTATTTGGCTGGCAGTATTTGGCGTTGAAACTCGTGGTCGTACCCTTGAGGACATCACGAAGGGCTTGCTTGACGACTAACTCCGTGACAAGTGGACAGGGCACTTGTCACGCTTTGTACCACGTGTCCATCGCGTGACAGCACACGTGATAAGCGGATGGGTTATCCATCACGGCATCGCGACAAGCGGACAGCAGCTTATCGCAAAACAGAGGCAGTCATTGCTACTCCACCCATTTGAAGGCTCCGTGCTTCGTTTGTTGCACGGAGCCTTTTTGCGTTCGCGTGTTTTGCTTCATACGCTAAGTCTTTTACGTTCGCACGTTTCACTTCTGGTACAGAGCCTTTTCTGTATCTGGTTAGTCTACAGACCTCCTTCACGCTCCATCTATGATTCCGCCAATTGTGTAGGGTTTTCGTGGCGAAAAAATCGAGTTGTTCGTTATGTTTCTAAACAAATAACAATAACCTGAAAAGGCAAAACGACCCTCGCGTACAGTAGAATAGGAACACAGTTAAGGACATGGCAAAAAATAGAGAGAGGGTTGTCATGATGCAAGAAAAGAAGGGGACAGGCATCACGGGCCACACCCATATGGTGGCAATGATTGGAAGCCCGGTAGAGCATTCGGCATCTCCTGCTACTCATTCGCTAGCCTACAAAAAGATGGGCATTGATGCGGTATTTTTGGTATTTGATGTTGGTGTAGAAGACGTAGCGAAAGTCATGGAGGCCTTTCGTGTGATGAAGGGTTGGGTAAGCACCACGGTTACTATGCCGCTCAAGCAGGCGGTAATTCCTTATCTTGATGAATTGAGTCATGCTGCTTCTTTGATGGGCGCGGTAAACATGATCAAAAAAGAAGATGATGGCAGGCTGGTTGGTCACAACACTGACGGTCAAGGCTTTATGAATAACCTGAAGAAACATGGGGTACAGGTTGAAGGCGCCACTATGACGCTTGTTGGTCCTGGTGGGGCAGGATCGGCTATTTTTGTTCAGGCAGCACTTGACGGTGTTTCTCGTTTGGATGTGTTTGCGCGACAGGGCGGAAAATCGTTTACTCATGCTGAAGAGTTGAAACGGAAGGTGGAAAAAGCAACTTCGTGCAAGGTATCCTTGTATCCGCTTGAAGATACCGAACAGCTAAAGCGCTCTATTGCAGAGTCGGATATTCTAGCTAATGGAACTAATATTGGCATGGGCGAAGGCAATACCGAAACGCCAGTGCCAGCAGATTTTATAAAACCTGGTATGGTTGTTGCTGATGTTATTTATGCACCTGAAGAAACACAGTTGCTCAAAGAAGCAAAAGTGCGTGGATGCAAAGCGCTCAATGGTCTTGGCATGCTTGATGAACAAGCGGTGGTAGCGGATAGAATTCGCTTTGGTATCGAGATTCCCATCGACGAAATTCGCGCCGAACTGCGCTAACAAATTATTCTGAGGGGTTCAATAAACTTATTCCCTCGTTAGTAGTGAAAAATTTAGGCACGCATGGCTTATTGCTGTGCGTGCCTAATGTTATGCAGTGGCCTTTTGCTTTGGCCTTCCGTTAAGCTTTGGAGAACGTTTTCTTTTGTCCAGGGAGTTTTCATCGATAGCCCAAGAATTACCTATTCGTTCAGCTTGCAAATCGCCGGATTCTATCAATGCGCGAATTCTGCGAGGAGAAACACCCAGTTGTTTTGCTGCTTGCGAAGTAGATAACATGAGATGCTCCTTGCTGGATTTAGGTGAAGGCGCAAACCTAAGGTTTGCCATTGTTGGGCGACCCTACTGTAAGGAATCCTAATTTAGCGGTTGTCGACACCGTAGTCCTGCTAACAACTCCAACAGTGTTGCCTATAAAACTATACCGCTAGCGGAATACTTTTTGTAGGTAGGGAACAATAAAAAAGTATTCCGTTGCCGGAATACTTTTGGGGTTAGTAATTATTAACTTACGACTAAAATGCAAGCGAGCTTTGCGGGAGCGCGAACACGTTGCCATTAATACGAACGCACAACAACTTGTCTAGATAAACTGCATAAGTGGCAAGCTACAACTGGTGCAAATGCGCTGCTGTATACGCGAACGCGCTTCTGTTGCAAATGCGCTACTTCTTCACTTCAGTGCGAGCAATTTTCGCTTTGCGAAGCGTCGGGCGTTCTTCAGCAACTTGCTTCATGAAAATGGCTGCCATAATAATCAGTATGGCCATGATAAGGCTGCCGGGATCGGGGATGCCAACCGAGGTAAGCAGCATGACCTGATATGCTACTGTTACCACCACAATAATCGCCATGATGATTCTTAGGGCTGTGGCGGATGCCTTATCGTAGAGCCAATGAAAGCCCTTAAAGTTAACAGTGGTACCAAAAATACCCATGAAAATAAGCAGAACGGCTTCAACACGTAAAAGCGTTGCAACAGAATAACCGTTAATCATATTGCCGCCATATACTTCCAAGTCAAACGTGGAAAAATCGCCTTCAAAACCGCCGTATTGCTGGCCTTGTGCATAGGCAATAATGGCGCAACCAGCACCTACAATGGCGCAAATAATAGCCCAAATAAAAATAGCGTTTAAGGTGTTATGCAGGCGATGGCGCTTAGGGGTTAGTGGATACCCATCATCACCAATGCGGTTGCCGTCTTTGTCGTAGTGGATATAAAGCGGCTTCTTTTCAACCTTTTCGGGATTGAGTGCTTTCGATTCGTCTTTAGAGTGGGGGCGTAAACGGAATTTCATACCTGTCCTTCAAGTTACTTACAAACGTTCCTAGTTTAGCGAAGGGTTGCTAAAAACGGCATCCCGGTATAAGAGGAACGGCATATCTCCATGAATGATTTGCTTGTAAATCAAGAGCGAGGCGAATCGAAGGCGTATAGGCAAGCAAGCTTACTGGATTCGTGCACCAGGCTCTTTATATATAGTCTTAATCATACTCATTTCTTATTGGAATGTACGCTTGCAAAAGTTGCAATTCGCAGTATTTTGCCTTCTGCTATATTAAAAAGCTATTGGACAGAATTTAATTTGAGGGGTATTTCACAAAACATGAAACTTGCTCACTTGCGATATTTTAAGCATCTTGCATCGGTTATGAGCTACACCAAAGCGGCGAAGGATTTGTTTATTGCTCAGCCGACGCTTTCTGCTGCAATTATTCGTATGGAGCAAGAATTGGGATTCACGCTTTTCAAACGCTCTGAAGGGGTAGCTTCTCGTATCGAGCTTACTACTCAAGGGAAAATTTATCTGGAATACATCACGCGCGCGCTTGATACCTACGATGAAGGTATTCGTCTTGCAGAGCAGGCTGTTGCTATTAGCGAAAACACCATGCGTTTGGGTACCTTGTATTCCATGAAGGGGCAGTTCTGGTCTCAGGCGGTAAGCGCGTTTGTGGCGCAGTACGACAAGCGTCCTTTGTTGCACATGCAGCAGGCATATTCTGGTGAACTTGCCCGTCAGCTTAAAGAAGGAAAAATTGATGTCGCGTTTGCGGCTCAAACCAAATATGCAAGCGACTTGAATATGACGCTTGTGTGGCAGCAGCCCCTGGTGATTTGCGTCAACAAGGCCCATCCGCTTGCACAAAAGAAGTCAGTTACTTTTGATGATTTAAAGCAATACCGAATTCTTACCTATGGGAAAGATTCTTCGGTGTCGCGTGGCTTAGATGAATTATTCGCGGACAAGGAAGATGAATTCGAGCTGGTTCGCAGCTTTGATGATGAAATCACCTTATCTTCTTTTGCTTCGGCTGACCCCGAAAATGTTTCGCTTTTGGTGTATTCCTTCCTGGTGAATTCTTTCGATGATGTGGTGTGCTTACCAATCGAAGGGGTGCCGGCGGATTTTCACAAGGTTTATCTGATGAGCCGCAAAGAGCCTCATTCTCAGCTGGTAAGCGATTTCATTTCCTTTATGAGTAGCTACGCGTTCCCGGAACTTCTTGTTCATTAGTTTTTTCTGAAACTTGCGCGTTCAGGTTTACACCTTCAATCTTGCAGTTTAGGTTTGCGCGTTTAATCGTTTTTCTGAGATGTCGATCTTTTAGCTTTTTGAAAAAGGTTCACTACTGCGTGCTGTCAACGAAGATAGCGCGCAGTGAACCAAGCATAAAATTGAAGGAGTTATTTTAGACTGCCATCAAAAGCGGTGGATGCTTGCGGAAACGGCGCTAAGCTGCGACGCAGAATACCGTGCATTTCTGCAATAGCAATACCGTAGTTAACAATGGGAACCCCTGCTGCACGACATGAAGCAACGCGATAGCGCATTTCGCGGTCGTTTAGCATGCAAGCACCACAGTGAATTACCAGGTCATATCCTTCTAAAGAGTCGGGGAAGCCGCCGCCTGAAGTAAAGTCAAAATGGGGGCGTACTCCTGTAAAAGCTTCAATCCAGCGAGGAATTTTCACCGTACCAATATCGTCGCATTGCCTATGATGCGTGCAGCCTTCTGCAATAAGAACTTTACTTTCGTTGGTAAGCTTAGCAAGGCGTGCTGCCCCTGCAGCATAGTCCTGCAGATTTCCTTTGTAGCGTGCCATAAGAATCGAAAATGACGTAAGCGCTAACTCGTCAGGCACTAAACGGTTCACCTCTTCAAACGCCTGAGAATCGGTAACTACCAGGCGTGGCTTGCGGGCGCAGGCTTGAAGGGTGGAGGTAAGATTTTCAGGCTGGCAGGCAAGACAAATGGCGTGGCAGTCCAGCGCATCGCGCATAACCATCTGCTGAGGCAAAATAATACGTCCTTTGGGAGCGGAACTATCAATAGGGATTACGAGCACGATAAGATCGTTTTCATCTAAAAGATCTGCAACAAGGTGCTTGCTTGATTCAGCTTGCTTGGCACACTTGCCAATAAGGTCTTTAAGCTCGTAGATTCCCTCACCAGTTTGTGCGCTTACGAAAATAGAGGAGAAGCCGTCACGGGAAGGTTTGGAATTTCCCTCTTTGTTTTTAAGCTCTTTAGGCAAGTGTTTCGCTTCGGAATTGCAGGTGGCTGACTGCTCGTTGTTGGGATGTTGTTTGGCTGGCTCTTTGGTATAGGTATCTTGTGCGGCGGTCCTTTTGGTCGAGGCATGTTGCCCGGCTGGGTGCTCCTGCAAAGAGGACTGCATTTCAGCTCGCGCCTTAGGGTCAAGAAGATCCGCTTTGTTAAGAGCAATCACGTAGGGAATTTCTCGAACTTTAAAAGCTTCAATAAGATCTAGATCGGCAGGCTGAAAACCGCTGGTAGCATCAACTACTAAAACCGCGCAATCGCACTGGCGCAGCGCCTTTTTTGCTTTGGCAACGCGCTGGGTTCCTAAGTCTCCCTCATCGTCAATACCAGGGGTGTCGATAATGACCACCGGACCCAGAGGTAAAAGCTCCATAGCTTTTTTTACGGGGTCGGTGGTAGTGCCTTTGGTGTCGGAAACAATGGAAAGATCTTGATTGGTGATGGCGTTAACCACACTGGATTTTCCGGCGTTTCGAATGCCGAAAAATCCAATATGTAAGCGTTCAGCTGAAGGAGTAGCGTTCAAGCTCATAATGTTCAGATCCTCCTCAGGGGGTGGTCAGCTAGAAGCGATAATCGCGTCCCACGCCCTTCACGATATTTTCGATATACCCTTCTGCCAATTCCTTGGTTTTGGGGTTTGTTACCTTTTGCAGTTCCTGCTGAATGATGGCCATGCCCTTTGCTTTGGTATCGGGAGCTGCATAATCGGTCAAATATTCAGCCAGGGTAATCAAAGCGTTGGGATGACAGAAGTTGGCGATTTCGCCGTTCTTGCAAAACGACATAAACCTATCGCCCGTTCGTCCCGCGCGATAGCAGGCGGTGCAAAAGCTGGGAATGTGGTTGTTGTCTAGAAGCCAGCTAATTACTTCATCTAAGGTGCGCTGGTCGGACACATCAAACTGTTCGGTGTCGTGGGGGCGCTGGTCTTCCACATAGCCACCCACCGAAGTACGGGAACCGCCACTAATTTGAGAAACGCCATACTGCAGGGCATGTTCGCGTACTGCTTGGCTTTCACGAGTAGAAATAATTATGCCCGTATAGGGAACCGAAATACGAATAAGAGCAATAAGCTTTTCAAATATTTCATCGGGAATGCCATTGTCGAATTCATCGGGATTAATATCCATGGCGGGCTTTACGCGAGGAACACTAATGGTGTGAGGGCCTACGCCATGCACCGCTTCCAGATGTTCTGCGTGCATCAGCAGTCCCGCAAATTCGTAGCGATAGCCTTCCAGGCCAAACAAAACGCCTAAGCCCACATCGTCAATGCCGCCTTCCATGGCGCGATCCATAGCTTCGGTATGCCAGTTGTAATCGCTCTTTGGTCCGGTGGGGTGAAGGCGCTTATAACTTTCTTTGTGGTAGGTTTCTTGGAACAGAATATAGGTACCAATTTCTGCTTCTTTGAGCATGCGATATTCGTCAACGGTGGTGGCAGCGATGTTCACATTTACGCGCCTGATAGCACCGTTTTTATGCTTGATGGAATAAATAGTGTGCATGCTTTCCAGAATATATTCGATGGGGTTGTGCTTGGGGTCTTCGCCCGCTTCGATAGCAAGACGCTTGTGACCCATATCTTGAAGGGCAATAACTTCAGCGCGAATTTCTTCTTGGGTAAGCTTGCGCCTTGGAATTTCGCGATTCTTTGCATGATAAGGGCAATACAAGCAGCCATTTACGCAGTAGTTGGAAAGATACAGCGGCGCAAACAAGACGATTCGATTGCCGTAATAAGCCTGCTTGATGTCGTGGGCAAGCTTCTTTATTTCTTCATTGATTTCCGGATCTTGGCAGGCAAGCAGCACTGATGCTTCGCGGTGCGTAATAATGGCGCCGTGGTTGTTTGAGGGGTGCAGGTTGGTACGCGCCTTATCCAAGATGGAGCGGCACAGTTCGATATCGTTTGCATGCGCGTCGGCGTAGGTAAGGGTTTCTAAAATCTCTTCGTGGTTAATGAATTCATCAGCACACAGAGACTTGGGACTGTAAGGGAAAGATGCCATGTTATAGCCTTCCTTTCGGGTCTCCGCGATCGACTACGAGGTGATAGCCAATCGTCTGCATATCGGCATCGAGGAGGCTCAGGTGCTCAGCAGCCTCGGTGCCGGTATGGGCTTTGTTGTTATACAGTTCATAATTTGCACGCACATTCAAAGGGGAAAGATTAGGCATGACCACGTTGGCACCTGCCAGCATGCCTTTAGTTCTGCCCTGCGGATCAAGTGATCCAAGTGCGGTAGTTGCAGGAAGCAGAACCGATGGATGAATAATACGTATAAGCGAAAGCAGAAAGCACGTTAGCTCAACGCTGCCCGCAGGTTCATTGCGAAAGGGGGTAGCGTGATGAGGAATAAACGGCCCGATGCCACACATTTCTGGCTTGAAGTGTTCTATGAAAGCCAAGTCGTGGGCAAGATCACGCGCGGTTTGAAAAGGCGCGCCCACCATAAAGCCGCAACCCACCGCATAACCAATACAGCGAAGGTCTTCTAGGCACTGAAGCCGGTTTTTAAGCTGCATAGTGTGCGGATGGAGCTTGGTATAAAGTTCGTCGCATACGGTTTCGTGACGCAAAAGATAGCGGTCAGCTCCCGCATCAAACAGACGTTGGTAGCTTTCAGAGCTGCGTTCGCCCAGCGATAAAGTAATTGCGCAGTCGGGGTGGGCTGCTTTAAGAGCATGTAACAGGTCAACAAGACGATCGTCGGTAAACCAAGGGTCTTCGCCGCCTTGTAAAACGAACGTTCTGAAGCCAAGCTGATAACCGGCTTGCGCACACTCGAGAATATCTTCAGGCGCAAGGCGATAGCGCGTGCAGCTGGTGTTGCTTTTGCGAATGCCACAGTAGAGGCAATCGTTTTTGCAATAGTTGCTTATTTCGATAAGACCGCGAATGTATACGCTGGTGCCGTAGACGCTTTCGCGAATCCGGCGTGCTTCACGGGTAAGTAGGTTGCCAACTTCAGCATCGTAGAAGGTAATAAGAGCTTCGTATTCATCAACAGAAAGCGAATGGGTTTGTATCAGTTTTTCGGCAAGCTTTAAAAGATAGGCGTGCGAAACACGCGCAGAATCGTGAGGCATCTCGAGCGAAGCGCTTGCGGGATTCCGAAACGTCTCAGATGAGGCGCACGCAGAATCCTGGGACGCATCGAGTGATGCGCCCGCAAAATCGCGAGGCGTGCTCGCAGTGCGAGGTGCGCTTGCATTGTTGATATGTTGAACGTCTTGCTTCACGGGGTGAGGCGCTACTTTCTGTACTCTAAAGTTAAACCGGCAGGATACCCGAAAAGTATCCCACCGGTATTTCGAACGCGTAACAATTACTACGCTGTCATTACTTGGTTGCTAAGGCGTTGATTAGCGCCGTTTGTCGTGCCGCTTGCTTTTCGTTTCTGAGCGACGTGCAGCACAACCTTTGTTGAGCTCCAAGCTTTATCTAAATATCCCACTCCGTCTGTTCGGTGTGGAGCCACGCTTCTGCCGTTTCAGAAAGCGGCTTGCCAATCCAGTCGGCATATAACTTCTGAATATCAGGGTTTTCGTGCGAGAAACGCAACGTATCGTTGGTATCCAAACGGTTCAGAACCTTTGCGCGTTCTGCAGCCATTTCAACATTGAATTCGATAGGCTGTCCGCCGCCACCAACACAGCCGCCAGGGCAGGCCATAATTTCTACGAAATCGTAATCGGCTTCGCCCGCTTCAAGAGCACCCAAAAGCTTTGCGGTGTTTTCCAGGCCACTTGCAACTGCAATTTTTATGGTCAGATCGGCAATTTCTAAGGTCTTGTCAATCCAAGGACGATCGGGCGTTGCTTCGGTGGTATCGCACGTTGCAAAGTCGGGATTCTTGCCAGTCAAAACGAAGGCAGCAGTGCGAAGTGCCGCTTCCATAACGCCGCCTGTACGACCAAAGATCGTGCCTGCACCGGTAGACAATCCCAACGGATTATCGAAAGGAACTTCTTCCAAGTCGGCACAGTTTACCTTGAACATGCGCAACATGCTGTTGAATTCGCGTGTGGTAAGAACCGCATCCACATCGGGACCTGCTTCGGTGGAAAGCTGAGGAACGCCACATTCGTACTTCTTAGCAACGCAGGGCATAACCGACACAACAAACATACGCTTTTTGCCTGCAGCTTCCATGGGCTCTTTAAGCGTGTTCTTTACTACGGCACCCATCATCTGATGAGGGGACTTACTGCTGGAAAGCTGCTCAACAAACTGAGGGTAGTGAAGCTTGGCAAAACGAACCCAACCAGGGCAGCAAGAGGTGAACATCGGGCGTTTCTTGCCGGAGGTGTACCACTCAATAAACTCGTTGCCTTCTTCCATAATGGTAAGGTCGGCAGCAAAGTCGGTGTCAAACACGCGATCAAAGCCAAGCGCCTTCGCGGCAGCTGCCATACGACCAGGGGTTGCTTCTTCGTGGGTAAGACCCATTACTTCGCCCCAGGCGGCACGAATGGCAGGAGCAAACTGAACAACCGTTAGGGTGTCAGGGTCTGCCAGGGCATCCAGAATGGTGGGAATATCATTACGTGCGGTAAGGGCGCCGGTGGGGCAGTGGGTAATGCACTGGCCGCACAGCGCGCAGCCTGCTTCACTGATTTCCTTACCTTCGCGTACGGTAATGCTGCGGAAGGAGGAAGGGCCCTTAAAGTCCCAAACGCCGCAATGCTGAACCTTGGCGCATTCCACAACGCAGCGACCGCAACGAATGCATTTGCTTGCGTCGCGCTGCAGTGGGAAATCTTCATCCCATGCTTCAAAATCGAATACAGGGTCAAAATCAAGTTCGCCCACATTCAATTCGGCGGCGGTGTACTGAAGAGCGCAGGTGCCCGTGCGCTGGCACGTGGTGCATTCACTGCGATGGCCTTCAAGAATGGTTCGCATGTTTTCACGACGAGCAGCAACAACGCGTGGCGAATTGGTGCGGATGATCATGCCGTTGCGAACAGGGGTGTTGCAAGCGGCGCTTAATGCATCATCGCCTTCGGTTTCTACCACGCAAATGCGGCAGGAACCAATTTCGTTTAGGTCTTTCATCCAGCACAGCGTAGGGATGGAAACGCCTGCCGCATGGGCTGCATCCAAAATGGTGGAGCCTTCTTCTACGGATACAGCTTTACCGTCAATGGTTACGTTATACATATTGGATTCGGCCTCCTTCCATTACGCCGCAGCCATAATGGTCGCAACGCAAGCAACGACCGCATTCCTGCTGGGCTTCTTCCAGGCTCATTTCAACTTCAACGGCATCGAAGTCGTGTTTACGTTCGCTTGCGGGGCGTTCGACAATATTTACGCGGCCACAAGCAACGCGGTTGTTAGGCTTGGGTGCTGGGGCGGTTGCGCCACAATCGAGTTCATGGTCAAAGCCCAGGTAGTCATCAATATTGCGTGCGGCAACTTTGCCGGCACCAATGGCAACAATAACGGTCTTAGGACCAACCTGGCAGTCGCCACCAACAAATACGTTGTCGGGACCGTGGAGCGATTTCAAATATTCATCTGCCTGGAAATAGGTACGGTCTGCTTCCATGCCAAACTGTTCGAAGGGAGCAGATTCAATAGACTGACCTACGGCGATAAGAATAATGTCTGCTTCAATGCGATGCAGAGGCTTGTTTGCTTTCTGCGGGGTAGGACGACCACCCTTTACCGGGCCGATCATCTGGGGCTGCGTGTACAGCGCGGTGCAGTGGCCGTTTTCCACTTCAATGTGGTCGGGGGCCTGCAAAACGCACATTTCTACGCCTTCTTGCATGGCGGAATCAATTTCAGCACGCAGTGCCGTCATGTCTTCGATGCGACGACGATACGCAACGGTTACGCTTTCAGCGCCAGCGCGAACGCTGGTACGAGCGCAGTCCATCGCAACGTTGCCGCCACCAATAACGACAACCTTTTTGCCGGTGAAATCGGGGTAGTTGTTTTCGCCAATTTCGGTAAGCAAATCAACGGCGCTCATTACGCCTTCGGCATCGGATCCTTCCATGCGAAGCACTTTGCCGCCCTGCGCGCCAATGGCAACGTAGCAGGCGTCGTAGTCTTTTGAAATCTGAGCCATAGTTTCGGTGTCGATGTCGCTTTCATAATGAACGGTAATATCGCCAGCCGACAAAATGGCACGAATGTCTTCTTCAAGGCGCTCGCGCGGGAAGCGGTAGGCGGGAATGCCGTAGCGCATCATGCCACCTAAGTGCTTGCGGCGCTCAAACACGTGAACTTCATGACCCATCAAAGCGCTGAAGTAAGCGCAGGTTAGGCCAGAGGGGCCGCCGCCAATAATGGCAATCTTTTTGCCGGTAGGTTCTGCTGGCTTGGGGGTTTGAACCTTGTCAGCGGGCATATTATCAACCGCGAACTTTTTAATACCGCGAATGTTAAGAGGTGCATCAATTAAGGTACGACGGCAACGTTCTTCGCAAGGATGCTCGCATACAAAAGCACAAGCAGTTGGGAAAGGATTATCTTTGCGAATCATGTTAATGGCGCCTGCGTAGTCTCCTTCACCTACCAAAGCAATGTAAGCAGGAACATTTACGTGAGCAGGACACATGGTTTCACATGGTACCGTTTGGGTAACGCCTTGCTGGCAAGAAAACTTGGTAACGTGGCTTTCGTATTCGGAAGCAAACGTATCCATTCCCTGAAGAAATACGTCGGCAGCGTGCCAACCAATGGCGCAATCGGCGGTGTCGCGAATGACGCGCGCCTTTTTACGCATGGTTTCCAATAAATCGGGGGTGCCTTCAAAAGCAAGAACAGCTTCAAGCATGCCTTCAAGCTGAGGAATACCTTCGCGACAAGGAGTGCACTTTCCGCATGTTTGGCAGCCGCTTGCCTGTAAGAGAGACAGCTGCATAGCGACAGGGCACATTCCAGGGGGTGTTGCTTCAATACGGCGAGCGAACTCTTGCATGTAAGCGTTTTGCAAGGCATCGTCTTTGCAGACTGGTGCAACCGATAGTTTGCTCATCCAATCCTCCTAACCTGTGAACGTTTGGGTTGTAGCGCTTATCTTGGGGTGGTGCTACAAAGTAGGGCTATCTGCGTTCTGGCAGTTTTGTACCAGTTCCGTGGCTAATACGGAAGGCAAGTTCACGCAGAATACTTGTGGTGCTTGCGTGAGGGATAAAACTTAGGAACACAAAACCCGTGTGTGTAATTGTATAAAATACCGGGTTCTGCTAGGCAAATTAATATATGCAAGTTATCAGCCCTTTTATAAATTTTGTTGAAAAAATTTCATCGACCATCTTCTCGGGCGTACGGTGTCGTTTTTCAGGTGAACGGCGTGGACGCCAGGTGCGAACTTTCGCTTTCGTGCTGTGTGTGCAGATCTTTTATCTTTCGCCCGGCGCGCCATCGAATTTGCTTCTGTGCTACATGTAGGGCCCTTTCGCCTGCCTGGCTCTGGTCAACGGCAGCGATTTGGGGGTAAGTGGTGGTCAAAAATAATAGTTTTGTCCCAAAATATTCAGGTTTTTTAGCAATCCATTCAAAGAAATAAACTATTATCGTAAAAAAATAGACAAACACGAATTACTGACCATCCCCACGAACCTTTGTGATCGCCATACTAGAAAGGTGATGTAATAAGCCCGACTGCACCACAGGTAAGCAATGAAGCTTTTCGCTGCAGCGCAGAGCGGGTTCCATCGTTAATAACAATGGAAGGAGAAAGTCTGTATGTCCACTACAGATAAACTCAATGGCTTCGGCCCTCTCGCAGGCGTTAAAGTCGTAGAGCTTTGCGAATGGGTAGCAGCTCCTGCTGCAGTACGCTGCCTTTCCGAAATGGGCGCAACCGTCATTAAGACCGAACCTCTTCATGGCGATGCTCAGCGTACCCAGGGTCCTGGCTTTGGTTGCGAAAAGAACGATTTCGAAGATCCTACGTTCGACCTTAACAACACCAATAAGGACTTGGTAGCTATCAACCTCAAGAACGAAGACGGCATGAAGTTCATGAAGAAGCTTCTTGCAGACGCTGACGTTTTTGTTGTTAACCTGCGTGACAAGGCTTTGAAGAAGCTCGGTCTTGACTATGAAACTATTCATGAAGAATTCCCAACGCTCATCTGGGCTCAGATGCGTGGTTATGGTGAATATGGTCCTGAAAAGGATTCTCCTGGATATGACGCAGTATGCTGGGCTGCTCGTGGCGGCGTAGCAAACGTTTTCCGCGAGAAGGGTCAGTCTCCTGCTATCGCTCCTCAGGCATTCGGCGACAACAACGCTGCTTGCATGTTGGCTGGCGGTATTTGCGCTGCTCTGTTCAACCGTACTCGTACTGGTGTTGGCGAAAAGGTTGTAACCAACCTTTATGCTGCTGCAATCTTTGCTTCTGACATTGGTATTTGCGCTCAGCAGTTCGGTGCTGACTATCCTAAGTCTCGTACCGACGTTCCTAATCCTTTCAACAACACCTATCGCACCTCTGACGACAAGTGGATTTACATCTGCATGCCTCAGTACGATAAGTATTATGAAATGATGATGGGTATCTTTGGTCGCGAAGATCAGATCGACAATGTTGACACCAAGGATCTTACTCACCTGAAGGCTTCTGGCAAGAACAAGGAAGTTATTGGTTGGCTTGAAGAGGCATTCGCTAAGCAGCCTTTCGATTACTGGATGGAACAGTTCCGTATTCATCAGGTACCTGCTCAGAAGCTCTTCCGCTTCCCTGACATTCTTCGCGACGAAGAAGCTTACGTAAACGACGCTCTTCGTTATGTTGAATACGACGAATGGGGCAAGCATGCTTTGCCAATGACTCCTCTTCGTTTTGGTTCTGCAGGCGATCCTCCTGTTATCCTTGCTAAGCCTGTTGGTTATCACACTAAGGAAATCATGAAGAAGTATGGCTACACTGACGCAGAAATTTCTCGCATCGAAGATGAAGGCGGCGTAGGCGTTTATCACGGCGAGCCTATTCCTGACACCATCTTTAAGTCTCAGCGTCAGGAAGCTGGCGAAGCTCCATGCACGTGGGAAAAGTAGTCTAAGCTTTAAGTAAACTTCGCTAGGTTAAGCAAGCTTTGTAAGTTTATGCAAACTTTACAGCAAGCATGCTAGCTATAGTTCACAACAAAACGAAAGGCACGCATTATGCGTGCCTTTCTTGTGCTTTTAGTCCGTGTTCACTCCTACATTGGCGCATTTATTTGAATTTATCCCTGTGGTGGCACGTATTTTGAGAAAGTAATGGGCACGAATTCGTGTTCATGCTGGTCATGTAACCATTCAGCAATATTTCGTAACAAAACTGTACGAGTCCGCTTAAGTGAGCATGAAATAGCTAAATCATTATGCTCTAAACGTTACTTTCTCGAAATATGTGCCACACCCCTGCAGATTTTGCAAGAAATGTATAGTTAGATTTTTTAGCTGGGGTAATCTATCGTTAACCTCGGTAACTAAACAAGCTTTTCTTGTCATTTCCTTGCATAAGGTACTGCTTTTTCATTTGGATGAGCCACAGCGCCTATACATTTCTTGCATTTTCTGCAGGACTTGGTGGATTTTTGGCAAAAACTTAAGAAACAGAGGTTAAACCTAGGGTTGAAAATCAAAACCCATCAATGTCATACCTAAGATAGGTAAGTTTTCTACAGGGGTATCTTTTCTATAGGAACATCTTTTCTGTAGGGACACCCCTAAATACTCGAAAAACCTGAAGTAGTTTTAGGTTAGTTACGAGTTGGAGTTAAGTAAGAACGATCTAGATCCAACTAGGCAAGGTCCGATTGAACCTTGCCTAGTTGGATCTAATTATGGCTAATTCGGTCGAATTCTGCCGAGTTGATACACAAGACCACCGTCCTTGCATGTCCTTGCGTGACCTTGTGTCTAGGTACGTCTACTTGAGTCTATTGATGAGCTCGACCATATCCCTACCAAGCTGGTGGGCAAGTTTTGGTGCAATAGGATCTTCCTCAACACTGCGACGCCAACGGGGTTTTCCGTCTTGCATGCCCGCCATTAATGATCCAGTAATGCCCGATGCAATGACTGGACCTTCGGGACGAGGATGCACAATAAGCATTTCGTGGGTTGCAAAGAAGTTTTCCAATACAGCGTTGGTAGATTCCGCACCGCAATTATCAAGGCCAGACATGGTTAGGAAGCCGCCCACTTTTCCTTTCAGCTGGTTAGAGGTCATATGAAGCGGGCGCGTACGGTCGATAAAATTTTTCATGCGGGCCGTAACGTTGCCAAAGTAATCAGGCGAACCCAAAATAATACCGTCTGCTTCGAGCATTTTTTGCTTGAGCTCGTCCATGTCATCACTCAAAGAGCAGATGGGTTTAAAAAGACATTTGTTACATCCTGAGCAGAAATCGATATCAAGTTCTGCTAAATCAATCAGCTCAGTTTCTGCGCCAAGGGCAGCAGCTTCATCAAGCGCCATCTGCAGCAACTTGCTGGTGTTTTCGCCCACACGATGGCTTCCGTTAATCGCGAGAATTTTCATGGGGTTCCCCCTTCTTCTGTCCTTTTTCGTATTGTATCAAGCGCTTAAGTAACCAAATGCCAAAAAAAGCAGGGCTTTTGCGCTGCTGAGGTACTTGAACAAGTTCAAAGACCGTTACAATAAAGGGGAGGGAAAAGGAGGGGCTATGGATATCAAGCTTCATTATCAGGAAAAAGGCTCGGGCTATCCTCTTATCTTGCTTCACGGCAATGGTGAAGATGGTTCTCGTTTCAGGCATCAGATTGAATACTTTTCAAAGGAATATCGGGTAATTGCTCTTGATACCCGCGGGCAGGGTGAATCGCCCCGCGGAACGGCGCCCTTTACTTTTGAACAGTTTGTCAAAGACTTGCTTGATTTTATGAACGAGCACAGCATTTTCCGTGCGAACATTCTTGGATTTTCTGACGGCGGTATTACGGCACTTTTGTTTGCGCTTGAAAATCCAGAACGCGTAAACAAGCTTATTTTGAATGGGGTCAACTTGAATTTCGAGGGACTTATCCCTCCTATTCAACATCGCATTACCGAAAAGGCAAAGGAAGCAGAAGCAAAGAAGGACGAAAGCGAAGAAGCCATGAGGCGCTACGAGCTTTTGAACCTTATGGCAACCCAGCCCGCTATTGATCCAGCCAGATTGGCAAAGTTGGAAACTCCAACGTTGGTTATTGTGGGCACGAACGATATGATCTCAGCTGATCATACGGAGCTTATTTACAAGAGCTTGCCTAAGTCGCAGCTTGTTTTGATTCAGGGCGATCATTTTGTTGCTTATGACAATCCTGTTGCTTTCAATTCGGCGGTAGAGAAGTTCCTTAAAGAATTTATGTAAGACGTGCAAGCGTGTAAAGCATGTAAGCGTCTGTATGTAAGACATGAGAGCGCCCGTATGCAAGACGTGCAAGCGTCCGCTTTATGCGGACGCTTTTTCTTATGGGCCGCGGGGCCACACGCTTGTGTGATATGTGGCTAGTGCGTACTTCGTGCTTTTGCTGAAGATGAAAGTCATGCATGAGCAAGTGTGTTTCCACGAAATAAAGCTTATGGTTTATTCTTTAGCAACGGCGTATGATTTACGAGGGGAAAGAAAGGGGATCATATGTCTTATCAGTATATTTTGACTGAAGAACGTAGCGGTATCTACATTGTCACGTTGAACAGGCCTGAAGCGAAAAATGCTATCAACAGCGCAATGTGGCTAGAGCTTTGTCAGGCTTTTGATCATCTGGAGCAAACGGATTCTTTACGCGTAGGTATTATTACTAATGTAGGTGATTGTTTCTGTGCAGGCAGTGACTTAAAGGAAATCGCCGCAGGGACCTATCACGAACCTGAAGGGTATGAAAAAAGCGGCTTTGCCGGGATGTGTAAGCGTTACATTAAAAAGCCACTGATTGCGGCAGCGAATGGCCGTGTTCTGGGTGGCGGCGTAGAGGTAGTCGTGGCATGCGATCTTGCTATTGCGGGCACTGATTCGGAATTTTCGTTGCCAGAACCTCGTCGTGGACTTACGGCGGCAGGAGGCGGTCTTTTGATGCGCATTATGCAAATGATGCCCGCAAAACCTGCGATGGAGCTCATGCTTACCTGCGAGCCATTTTCTGCTAAGAAGGCAGAAGAGTGCTTCCTTATTAATAAAGCGGTAGAGCCAGGCACGGTTTTGGATGAGGCCATTAAGATGGCCGAGTTTATCTGTAAGGGTGCGCCGCTTGCTATCGAATGCACCAAGCGTACGGCTTACGAAACTATGGGCGAAAATGTGGTTTATCCTTCCAAGGGTTGGGAGATTTTGGAAGAGATTGAAAAGATTACCCAAACCAGTGAAGATAAAATTGAAGGCGCAACGGCTTTTGCCGAAAAGCGCGAACCGGTATGGAAAGGCCGCTAAGACCACGTAGTAAATACGCTTTCGCGGAGATTTGCCGTCAAAAGGAACCTTTTGGAGGGTTTCTGCAGTCCACGTAGCGGCACACTTTCGCGAAAGGGTACTAGAAAAGGTTACATATTAAAAAACTTGATGATGGGATGCGGTGCATAAGTGCCGTATCCTCTTTTTTGAGTAAAAAGTGCCTGAAAGCTGTTGCAAAACAGTTTCAAGTGACGTGAACAACAAGCAAACGTGTTAAAAACATCAAGGTAGGCAGCATTAGGGCGGGCTGCAACGTGCTTAAATGATGCGCTTACATAAGATAGTGCTTTCCTAAGTGTTTTATAGTGCTAAATGCTTGCGTATGAGGGGTTAATCGTGGAATTCGAGCTATCAGACAACCAAAAAAATATCATTGCGACGTTTCGCGCATTCGGTGAAGAAGTTTTTACTGCAGATCATGTATTCCAGTGGCGTCGCGACCAAGGCTTGCCTGACGAGGTAGTGAAGGGCTTCGTTGATCGCTACTTTGCTCTAGACAAGGTGCAAAGCGATGGTCATCGTGGCCTGGATATTATGGGTCAGACGCTTATCTTGGAGGAGCTTTCCCGCTGTGCGGGTGCGGCGCTTCCGTTCCAAAACGACTTATTCAACCTGCAGATCCTAAGCGGATTTGCAGATGACGGCGTAGTCTCTGAGGTGCTGGAAAACTATCGCAACACGGGTCGCCTGATGTTTTCGCTTGCGGTTTCTGAGCCTAACGCAGGCTCCGACACTATGAGCATGAGTACTTCGGTTGAAACGCGCAACGGCAAACTCGTCCTCAATGGACAGAAAACCTACGTAAACAACGGCGAGTATTCGCCTAACATTTTGGTGGCAGCAATCGATAAAGACAATCCGAGCGCCGACAAATACCCGCCGCTTTCGTTTTGGCTGATTCCTCATAACTTGCCTGGCATTCGCGCAATTCCTATCAATAAGATTGGCCAGTCCATGGTGCCGTTCGCTTCGGTTTCTTTTGATGAAGTGGAACTCAAACCCGAATATCGTCTTATTGGCCACAAAGGCGGTTTTCGTCATCTGTTTAGGTTGTTGGAATACGGTCGTGTGTTTACGTGTGCATCTTCGCTTGGTATGGCGCAAGCTGCAATGGAAGATGCGGTAGAAAACGCCCGTGGTCGTAAGGCGTTTGGTGTGCCAATTGGGCAGTTCCAGCAGATCGAGCAGATGCTTACCGACATGGAAGTTAGCCTGCGAACCATGAGAGCGATGCTTTATCATGCGGCGTGGTCTATTGAAACGAATCATCCCGAAAAGCGCTTATCGGTTGCGCTGATGAAGCGCTATATTCCCAAAACTGCTACTCAGGTTGCAAGCGATGCTATGCAGATTTTGGGTGGTTTAGGATATACCGAAGGTGCGCGCGTAAGCACTATTTGGGAAGACTGCCGTGGTAATCAGATAGCAGAAGGCACTGACCAGATTATGGTATATATTGCTGCGCCTCTTATCATGAAAAGCTATGCGGAATAATTAGGAGGTTCGACAAGGTCCGTCCCATTAGGATGAGCTCGACAAGGTGCATCTTGCGCATTAAGTATCGCGTCTTGCGCATTTGGTGATCCGTCTTGCAGATTTAGTGGTGTGTCTCGCAAATTCAGTCCCACAAATTAAGCAATTTTGCAGAGTGGAAAACCGCCTGAAACGATAGTGAAATACCGAGTCAATATGCTTATTTTGTATGAAGCAAAATAAGGTAGTTAGTGATGGAAAAGCACATTATTGTTTTAGGTGCAATCAATATCGATCGTATTAAAGCCATCTTGGAAGCGGCGGGTTTTCGCATTTGCGATCACTTATCCGTGGAAACTCTAAGAGAATCACTCTGTTTGATAATTTCGGTTTCCGAATTTGAAAAAATTGATCAAATTATCGAAAGAGTAAAACTTCAGACAACAATTCCGATGGTCGTGGTATATCAAGAGCTTTCTTTCAATGAAAAAGACTTTATACAAAGGGGCGTTGGGGGATTTGTGCAAAAAGATCGCATTGATTCCCGTTTGCTAGAGGAAATCGATTTCGCCCGAATACGTAACGCGTACATAAGCAAAAGCAAGAAAACTATAGAAGAGCTAGAGCATAAATTAGATGATCGAAAGCTGATTGATCAAGCCAAAGGTGTTTTAATTGACCAGGGCTTCAGCGAAAAAGAGGCTTATCAATTAATGCGTAAAGCATCAATGGATCAACGTGTTCCACTACATAAAATTGCTCAGGCGGTTCTTCTTCACAAAAAAATTTCCGAAGAAGGTAACTAGCGCTGCTTTCTTCGGAAATTCTGTCGCTTTTTAATGTAAGCAAATTGTTATGTAGGTCAATTCAAGGATGGTAGCTATAGAGCTTCATTTCCGCGTTCATTGGTACGAACGCGAATAGCCTCAACTACTTCTTTTATAAAAATCTTTCCATCGCCAAATGAATCATTTCCCAGGGTATTTACCATTTCGTTGACAATAGCTTCTACGTTTTCGTCAGCAACTACAGTACGTACTGAAACTTTGGGCAAAAGATTTACGCCTCGATTGTCATCTCGCGTATACACTTGTCGATATCCATGTTGGTGTCCGTATCCAAAACCTTGATTTACAAAAACACCATTGTCACTAAAGGCCCCCAGAACGCGTTTGACCCTTTCAAGCTTGTCTCCGTTGATGATTATTTCAATTTCCTTCATGGCCAGTCCTTTTTCTGTGTTGGATTAAGCGAATAATCGCAAATAGCGATCAACAAGTTCCATGGTTCCCTTCATGTATCCCTGCATATATCCTTGTACGGGAGTCGAGTCTTGGTGGCTTGCCATCCAAGCGAGCATTTGAATGCGACGCTGCAAAATAAACGTGTCAATTTCGACAAAGTCAGTGTCGGTAAAAGGGAGAACCTTTCGATATCCATCAAGCCAGGCATTTACGAGGTCAGGCACGTCTTCGCGATCCTCAATAAACGTAAGCGCGCTTGCTAAGTCATGCAAATGCCAGCCGAATCCAAAATCGTCAAAATCGATCACCTTAATGTCATCTCCGTCAACAAGAATATTGGTATCGCGGAGATCAGCATGAATCACGCCATAGTTTCGGGGATTCTTCCCATATTTATCGAGCCGAGATTTTATGATTGCGCAACACTGCGTGATTTTTTCTTCGGCTTCAGGGGTCATTTCCGGGTAGTCTTTCCAATTGCCCCAAATCGCCTGTTCGCCGATCATGTTTTCGGTATCCCAATGGAAGCGTTTGATATTTTTGGTGCCATTCCATATTTCTGTTTGGCGATGTAGATAGGCGGTAATTTTGCCTAAAGTCTCAAAGTGGCGAACCGCTGCATCAGGCGCGTTGTCATTTTCGAGAGTTTGTCCCGTTAAAAATTCAGTCGCTACGCAAAAATAAGTGGTGGCAGTAGCTTCGTCGGGAATCTGCTGGATGAAACTGCCATCTGCAGCTGGAATCGGGTTGGCAACCACAAGGGGTGTGTAGTCGTTGATTTGCCGCAGCCAGCTTATTTCGCTTTCGTATTCTTCAAGGGTGTGGTATCCCGGACGCCCTACGCGCAGTACGCAATATTTTTCCTGCGTGTGGGGGGTTGAATACCAAATACGTTGCGTTTTCTGAAAAAGCAAGAAGTTTGACAGCGGGAGCTTCAAAAGGGTAGCGTTCCGCAGCTTGTTGCGCTATTTCTGCAAATATTTCGGGGTTTTCGAAATTGTTAGCCATGAGATACCTCTTTTAGGACAGTTCTTTCAGGGATGATTGAAGCGCATCAGCAAACCAATCAAGGTCTGCATCGTCGAAGACAAGGGGAGGGCGTATTTTAAGCACGTTTCCGTGAGGTCCGCAAAGCGAAATGAGAACCTTATGTTCACGAAGCACTTCGATAAGCTTTACTGCAAGGGATCGATTTGGAGTGGTGGTATGAGGTTCTACTATGTCCACTCCAATAAACAATCCGCTACCTCGCACATCTCCGAGGAGAGGGTAGTCGGCTTGCATACCTCCAAGCATTGATTTGAGCTTGCTTCCCATTTCTTTTGTGTGGGAAAGGATGTTGTTGGTTTTGAGATAGTCCAGGACTGCTTGCGCGGCAGCCATGGCAACGGGATTTCCTGCGAAAGTATTAAAGTATGGGTTGTTTTGGGCAAAAGCATCGAGAATTTCGTGCTTAATCGCCATGCCAGAACAAGCAATGCCATTGGCCATTGGTTTTCCCATGGTAACAATGTCGGGAACAAGGGCGTGGCGCTCGAATCCCCAAAAGGATTCGCCGGTGCGGCAAAAACCAGGCTGTACCTCATCGGCAATGTATACGCCGCCCTCGTTGTGAACCAAATCAACGACAGGCTTAAGAAATCCAGGTTTGCCGGGTATTACTCCATCCGAAGAAAAAATACTGTCAAATAAGACGCCCGCGAAAGAAATGCCATGACGCCGCATGTCGGCAATTGCTTGCGCGATTTGGTCACACATCCACTGCGAAATATCTTCTGTGCCGATTCGATAGGTGTCTGGCGAGGGAATCATGCGCATGGTCATGCTCATAGGTACATCTTTGCCGATAGAAGGAGAAAGCCCTGAGATGAGAGCAGTGTTACCGTGGTAGGCTTCGCTGGTAACTATAATGCCTGTTCCGCCAGTGTAGAGTTGAGCGCATCGTACCGCTAAATCATTTGCTTCGGAACCCGAGCACATGAACATGATGCGATCGATTTCATCAGGAAGCAGTGCGATAAGGTTGTCTGCGTAATCAAGAAGGTTTTCATGAACATAGCGCGTGTGGGTATTAATGAGCTGCAACTGCTGCGTTACTGCTTCAGTAATGACGGGGTTGCTGTGTCCGATGGATGGGATGTTGTTGTACATATCTAGATACTCTGTTCCATCAGCATCGAACAGGCGCGTACCGTTTCCGCGCACTAAATGAAGAGGCTTCTGATAAAAAAGACGATAGCAAGGCCCAAGAACTTCACGACGTGCAACCATCGAGCGAAGGTCCTCGTCAAGTTTGTCGAGGTTATTCATATTGAAACTATTGGATTCTAGTATCCCTACATTTTTTTCAGGACAAGACATAAAGCATTCTCTTTTCTAATTTTCAAACCAGGAATAGTTAAGTTGGCTGAAGCCTTGAATAGCGAAATCGGCGCACGAGTGCAACATTTCGAAAGTTGAAGCAATGTTGGTGTCGTGGACTCCTATGGTTCGCATTCCTACGATGCGCGCAACCGCTAAGGCGTAAGCCGAATCATCAATGAGACAAAGTTGGTCCGGTGCGATTTGAAGCGAAGAGGAAATGAAACGATAAAAATCGGTGTCTTGTTTGGATTTATTGAGGTCTTCGGCAGAAAAGCATCCTTCGAAATAAGCCAAAAGGTTATTGCTTTGTAGTCCCGTTTCAATAAAAGCTCGGGGACTCGATGAAGCTATATAGAGTAAAATACCCTTGCTTTTAAGTTTTTTGATCACTGAGAGAATGCCTTTTCGGGCAGGAATATTGTTCTGATATTGCTTGAGTAAATAGCTATACGTATAGTCATAAAGCGTTTCAAAACGATTTTCTATCCGATATTCGGTATAAAAATATTGGACGGTTTGTCTCAGCGTGTTCTTGTTCAGCATATCCATCTGATTGGCGGTCAAGGTTATATTTGCTCGAGAAGCTAATTGCACCTCGATGCTATGCCAGGAATTCATGGAGTCCAGGAGGATGCCGTCGCAATCGAATAAAACTGCCCTCACCATAAGAATCCTTTCCAGAATAAAAGTAGGTCAACCGACAAAACGCACAGGCCTTGCTATTTGAGTTTTGCTTTGCTGTGTTGGCGCGGTAAGTTCTGCCGTGTTACTTAAGCTCACCTGTATGACTTAAGCTTTGCCGTATCGCTTAAGTTCAGCTTTGCTATTTGAGCGCTGCTGTATCACTTAAGTTCGGTTTGTATTACTTGAGTTCGGCGGGTATTACTTAAGCTGGCTGCTTCACTTAAGCTGTCTGCTTCATTTAAGCTTTGCCGCATTACTTAAGCTCGGCCTCTGCCGCTTTCAGAGCTGCGAACTCTTCTTCGGGAGCGTTGCCTACCAAATGCTTGCGCGAGTAAAGGAAGAAATAAGCAAGTAAGGCAACGAGCACCAGAAGCGTGCATCCTGCTGCAAAACTATCAACCACGAAGGTGGATACAATCGCAACAAGCGAAAGAGCAAAAGCGATTGAGGTGAGTACTACACCACCAGGAACAACGAATCCGCGTTCCATGTCAGGTTCCTTTTTGCGAAGGATGATGTGGGAAAGGTTCATCATGGCATACGACACGCACGCTGCGAATACGGCCATGTTCAGTAGGATGCTTCCGTTCTGAACCACTACAGCTAGTGCAAAGGCAATTACCCCAAGTACTAAAAGGGCAGCGTAAGGGGTTTTGCGAGATCCGGTTACCGATAGGAACTTAGGAAGATAGCCAGCACGCGAAAGAGCAAATGCTTGGCGAGAACCACTAAATACCGTAGAGAAGAATGAAGCTATTAGGCCTGTTAAGCCAACATAATTAACGAAGGTTGCAATGTTAGATTCACCAACATAGTTCAGGGCATCAACCAAAGGAGCAGCGGCGCTGCCTGCAAATTCTGCGCCTGCACCACCTGCGGTTAAAACGAGAACTAAGGTGCCCGTTACAACCAGGAACAACATCGCGCCTATAATGCCTCGAGGCATATCCTTCTTTGGATTAGAGGATTCTTCTGCAGCTAGTGGAACACCTTCAATAGCAAGGAATAACCAAATGCCGAAAGGCAATGCAGCAATCACGCCCGTTAATCCGTAGGGGAATAAGCTGCTACCACCTTCGACAGCGGGAGCTATATTGAACAAATTTGCTGCATCGAAATGAGGAATCATGCCAAACACAAAAGCAAGAAGAGCTACAACTGCGATTGCTGTAATGGCAAAAACAATCTTGAGGGCTTCACCAACGCCGATAAGGTGAATTCCAACGAATACCACAAAAAAGAATCCAATTATTAAGGCGGAAGGGACGTCGGCGAAGAGCCCAAGCGCATGCACGTAATCTGCAATAAAGGTTGAAATTGCAGCAGGGCAAATGCAGTATTCGATAAGAATAGCGAATCCCGTTACGGCACCGCCAATCTTTCCCATTGCACGACGAGCGAATCCGTAACCTGCACCTGCTGTTGGCATAGCGGAAGACATTTCAGCAAGGCCAAGAACCATAAATAAATACATGGCGCCCATTACGACAAAAGCTATAGCCATTCCTGCCCAGCCACCGTTGGCGATGCCGTAGTTCCAGCCGGAGAAATCGCCGGATATAACATAGGCAACGCCCAAACTCATTAAGAGTACCCAACTCACGGCACCTTTTTTGAGAGCTCGTTTTTCAAAGTACTCTTTCGATTCGACTCGCGCACCACCTAAGGTGGTTGCCGTTGATGGAGGAGTCATGTGATCACTTCCTTTTTTTGATCCGAAAACCATGCGCGTAAGAATTTGCTGCCGATTTGCAGAATTCTTGAGAAGGTTTGCGCAGCTAGAAGCGATTCGCCATTGAACCGGGAAAACATGCGTTTCGTTTTCTGCTGAAATTTATAAGTACAAAGAGGTGCTTATAAGTGGTTTTGGGGAATTGAAAACGAAACAAATGTTTCGATAACGTTCTTCGTTGAACGATATGTTTGGTAGGGTAGCATCGAAAAACGAGTTCTTTTTTCAGCTGAGCTGGTTTTACGTTTGATTAATCAGTCTTTAATTGTTCGGCAAAAGGGGTGAAAACAAGCGGCAAGCAAGTGGCAACCTTTTTGAAATATCTCCAGATCAACTTGGTGGGTAGAAGGAAAATTTCCCTGAGAAGTGGATTGCTTTAGGGACGGATCGCCCAAGAGATGGATCGTTTATTTTAGAGACAGATCGTCCAAAAGGTTGATAGCCTGAGGGACGGATCGCCCAAGAGATGGATAGCCTGAGAGGCGGATAACCCTAGGGATGGATTGCGCGGGCGATTAATTGACCCAGGGATGAATCGCGCGAGAGGTGGGTGCCTGAAGTAAATCGTCCGAGATATGTGCCGCACGGGTGATAAATTTGCAAGGCAAATCAGCTAAAGAGATCGGTTGGGTCGGCTGGGATGCCTATAAATTCCTACGCAGCTGCGCTTCTTTGATTTCGCTTTCCATTGAGCTGTGAATGATATTGGCGAAGGGGCCCGCGTTGCTGATGAGGTGCTTCGTTCCAGGTTGCTCGCATTTGCGGGTGAAATAGGACAGAAAAGCGCAGGTATAAAATTCGCTCAAGAAATCGATGTTTTCTTCGGGTAAGTATCGATTAGCCAAAATGATAGTTATGTCGTTGCGCAAGGCGGGCAGATAAAGCTCGTAGAGATAATTGCGCAGGGCGGCAGGACCTGTTTCAGCGAAGGCTTGCATATAAAAGTTTCGTTCTCGTTCAAGCACGATGGCAAACGTGTCGAAAAATTTTGAATGATCAAGCGAGCGAACGCCCGACTTCTGTGTGATATAGAAAGGAAGTTCAGGATAGGTACCTTCGCCTTCCTTTTCGTATACCAGGATGTTTTCTGGGAAGCGGCGCTGGAGTTCGGTGCCAAGGTCGTATCGAAATTTCCAAATAATAAGAGCATTCTTATCTTCGAAGTGATAGTAGAATGTTTTTCGGTTTTTACCTGTGCGCTCTACGATGTCGCTAATAGAAACCTTTTTTAGTGGTTGTTCTTGGCATAGATCAACTAAGGCCTGGGAGATCAGTAGTTTAGTATCAAAGGTGCCCACCGTATCGTTCCTTTCGCCTATAGCCGCCTTATAGTTACAATCTTTAACAGGTGCGGTCGTAGTCCCAAACAAGCAGAGCTTGAGTCTCGAAATGACTTTGAAGTTATTTTATCGTGCTCTCGTTAAAATTAGGTCAAAAGTTCAAAAATGTGTAGCATTAACCTTATAACTGGCGACAAATGCGCCTGAGCCTATCCATTTTTCTGCTAATCGGTAGAACAATCAATGGATATTGACACAAAATGCAAGGTGTTCTGTTTTACAATATCTTAATGCGAAGGAGTGCATACGATTGGTCATTACTGATGCAGCCTTAAGCTAGCAGCAGGCGTTTGCGAAGTTGGCAGTATAGCAATTTGACGCTTTGCTAATTTCGTGCGTTGCTAATGCAACTTCGTTCTGACGAATTGCGATTAGATGATTAGCGAGCCAGCAAAATAAGGCTAAGGATAACGGGTTGCCTCAGATACGTTCAATCTGCTCTCATAGATGCTGGAATGGAATTTCACTTTTGTCTTACGAAAGGGGCCGCGAAGTGAAGTACGAATTGTTAAACAAGCCGTTTAAAATCGGCAACGTTGAGCTGCGTAATCGTTTTGTTATGCTGCCAATGACCATCGAGAAGACCGACAACTATCATGTTGGCGACGATTTGGTGGACTTCTATGAGCAGCGTGCAAAGGGCGGTGCCGCTCTGATCGAGCTGGGCTCTTGCTATGTTTGCGACGTATTCGATACGCATCCTAAGTATCACACCACCACTGGTGCAGTAGGCGTTTGGGACGACTGCTTTATCCCAGGTCTTACCCGCACCGCAGAAGTTTGCCACAAGCATGGCGCAAAGCTGGCCGCTCAGCTTCAGCTCTGCTACGAGTGGCGCGCAACTGGTGAAGATGAACTTCACTCCTACGCTCCTTCCAAGGACGTAGTTTCTGGCCCCTTCGTAGGCATGCCTGAAAAGGAATTCACCAAGGAAGAAATTGCTATCGTAGTTAAGCAGTACGGCGAAGCAGCTCTTCGCTGCAAGAAGGCTGGCATCGACATTATCGAGATTCATGCTGGTATCGGCTACATGGTAATGCGCTTCATCTCCAAGTACTCCAACCATCGTACTGACGAATATGGTGGATCCACTGAAAATCGCTGCCGTCTGCTTACTGAGATCATCGATGAAATTCATAAGACCTGTGGCGACGACATGCCTATCCTTATTCGTTATTCTGCAGACGACCTTATGCCTGGTGGTCAGCGTGTTGAAGACCTCAAAGAGGTTATCGAATGCGTTGAAAAGCACGGCGTAGATGCTTGGTCTATCCAGGCTGGCTTCCATGAGGCTCCTCGTCCTGTTGCTAACCAGCTCGTTCCTGAAGGCGAATTCATCTATCTGTCCAAGGAAGCTAAGAAGTACACCACCTTACCTTGCTTCCCTGGTACTCGTATTAATCACTTGGACGTTTGCGAAAAGATTTTGGCAGACGGTTCTGGCGATGCTGCTGGTATGGCTCGTCACTGGATTGCAGAGCCTGAAATTGGCATCAAGGTTGCTGAAGGCCGCTCCGAAGAAGTTCGTCCTTGCATCGTTTGCTCTCGCTGCCTTGACAACATCTTTATTGGTAAGCCTTGTAAGTGCTCGGTTAACCCTAACGTTTACTTCTCACAGTACGGTTTGCCTGCAGACCATCAGGTAACGGGTGAAGAAGCAGAAAAGAAGATTCTCATCGTTGGTGCTGGTCCTGCTGGTTTGGAAGCAGCTCGCAACCTGAAGATGCGCGGCTTTAAGAACGTTACCGTTGTTGATCAGAAGAAGAAGCCTTGCGGTTTGCTGAACTTGGCTCAGGTTCTCAACGAAGAACTTCCTCCAATGGTTGATTGGTACAACAACGAAATCAAGCGCCTTGGCATTGACGTTCGTTGCAACACCAAGGTTGATGTTAACTACTTGAAGGACTTCGGTGCTGACGAAGTAATTCTGGCTGTAGGTCCTGAAACCACTTCTCCCGATGTTCCTGGTAAGGATCGTAAGAACGTTATCGATTCTCACGCGTTGAAGGAACTCGTTGAAGGTAAGGGCACTCCTGGTAAGGGCTTCATGTGGGGTCTTTCCTGCTTCGGTATGGGTATCCTTGGTGCTCCTCTGGGACTTATGCAGTGGGGTCTTGGTACTCACTTGCTGGTTAAGAAGCGCATGGCTGTCATCGGCGGCGGCTTCGCTGGTATTGAAGTAGCTTCTTCCATGAACGAAGGTCGTGAGGTTACCGTTATCGAGTCCGCCAAGAAGGCTGGCGCTGAAATCGGCATCATCGACAAGAACCCAGAGCTTCGCAAGCTGAAGAAGGAAGGCGTAAAGATTCTTACCCTGACCAAGGTTAAGGCTTACACCGACGAAGGCGTTCTCTGCGAAGATGCTGAAGGTAAGGAATTCACCGTTCCTGCTGACACCATCATCACTGGTACTACCATGATCGATAACACCGATCTGTATGACGAAGCAAAGGGTGTTCTTGGTGAAGAGCATCTCCACCTTATTGGTAATGCTTCTCCTCATACCGACTGGGAAGGCGTTGCTGCAAACGATCCTTATGGTACGCCTGAGTTCAAGCGTCTCCTTGAGGCAATTCGCGACGGCTACCTGGTAGCTATGCAGATGTAATACTGGCTGGCAGCGTGACAAATGGACAGGGCGCTTGTCACAGGGCACTTGTCACGCCGGTCACGCTCGTCGGGTCGTTTGTCACGCTAGCGATGTCGATCTGAAGATTGGTAGATAAGCTGCAAGTTTACCTGAAAGCTTGCAGATAAAGCTTTAAAGAGAGTCCGCATTATGTGGGCTCTCTTTTACTATGTGGGCCGTCCTCATTTATTTCACCAAGTTTTCTAATTTTTTATTTCACATGCCTAACTTTTGGATGAAATCTGCCGTAATGAAGGTGAATTGAGAGAATCAAAAGATGCAAGAGACCCCGAAGTGCTAATTCGCTGCCTAAATTAGTGTTTTATTGCAATTTTTGAGGCGATAATTACAGGACAAAACAAGGGTGGATTCGAAGTACCTGCACAATGGTTAATTCCATCCAAAAGTTGAGCAATTTTTTGAAAAACTGAAACGCAGAAATTAGCGATTTCGCGCTAAAAAAACGTTTGTTTATATGCCTTTGTCACGATAAAAGACACCAAACCTCCTGAGAACGTTTTTCTTACTAGTACAATGAAAGCTGGACAGAACGTAGAAGCAGGCTGCAAGGGATTAGCCCGTGAGAAGCCAGCCTACAAGGAGAATACAAGGAAGCAAACTGCTTAAGCTGTAACTATAAGAAAACAAATTGCAGAAGTCGTAACTATAGGGAAGAAAACTGCAGAAATCGTGACTGCAAGAAAGCAAATTGCAATAAAGCAAGCCCACTAAAGGATGCGCGTATGAATTTGGCTCAACTCAAATACTTTCAACACTTAGCTTATGTACGTCACTATACGCGCGCCGCAGCAGATTTGTTCATTACGCAGCCTACTCTATCGCATGCCATTTCAACGCTTTCGGAAGAATTGGGCGTTGAGTTGTTTCATAAATGCGGTCGGGAAATTGTGCTAACCGCCGAAGGCAAAGCTTTTCTTTCTCATGTTGAGCGAGCCTTAAAGGAGTTAGACGCTGGCGTAGAAGAATTGCAGCTTCTCAAAGGAAAAACATCAGGGAAAATTGAAATTGGTGCTGTTGCTTCGGTTCGGTCCCATTTTGTTCCTGCTGCTATTAGGGCTTTCAGGGAAACCGAAGGGCCTTATGCGGAGTTCGAGCTTTTTCAGGGGTTTACCGCTTCGTTAAGCGAAAGGTTTAATGAAGGGTTTTATGACTTGCTCGTCGTTGGACCGAGCGATATTCCTAATACGGAAAGAATATTACTTTTTTATCAGGAATTAGCAGTCGCAGTTCGTTCTGATAGCTTATTAGCAAGGCGCCCTTATGTTACTCTTTCGGATCTTGCAGGGGAAAATGTGGTTACGTATCGTCCAGGCACTGCAGTGGGCGATCTAGCTACAAAATTCCTTAATGAGCACGATGCACCTGTAGACAACATGCATTTAATTAGAAATTGCGACGATGAAGTTACTATGGGTGCTCAAGTTATAGATGATGGGCTAGCTGCTCTTACCATAGTTAATTCAAATTTGCCCATCAATCCAAAATTGATAATTTTGCCCTTAAAAGTTTCTGGTGCTCAAGAGTTTTATCCTTTGTATTTGGTATATAGAAAAAATGACCAGCTCAGTCCTGCTGCGCGAAAATTTATTGAGATGCTTAAAACTTTTAATGCGCCGAAATATACCCGAGCAGATTATGGCGGTTTACCCGACTGATCACAATCCGACGTTGAATAACTAAAGCTATAAACGGTAACAGTATGCTTATATGTTGGCTTAACCTAGTACGGTATGCTCATTGTTGACTTAACCTATTGCGTGGTGTTTTCTATCTGATTTAAACAGTAATAGTATGATTGTTATTGGCCCAGTCTATTGCGCGACGTTTTCTGTGGGGCTCAATCAGAAAGTGGCTGATTTATTTACTATGCTTGAACAGGGTAAATAAATAAAATCTATAATGGGGTAGCAAATAGAAGTAAGGGATTTTATTTGCCATAACGCAAACAACAAAATAGTCTAAAAGTAGGTGGAAAATGGAGGGGAATCATTATGTACACCTTGGGGATCGACATTGGCTCAACGTCAAGCAAGGCTGTTATTCTTGAAGACGGTAATCGCATCGTGGCGCGTTCGCTTTATGCGCTTGGTGCTGGTACCAGTGGAGCATCGCGCGTTATCGATAGCCTTTTCGAAGAGTCGCAACTTACCTGGGACGATATAGCCTACTGCGTTGCCACGGGATATGGCCGCCAGCGCTTTGATAAAGCAGATGAAGAAATAAGCGAACTATCCTGCCATGCTCTTGGTATGAATCACCTTCTTCCTGGGGTTCGTACCATTATTGATATTGGTGGCCAAGATGTAAAAGTGCTCAGCTTAAACGACATGGGCATGCTTGATAACTTTGCGATGAATGAAAAATGTGCCGCCGGAACAGGCCGCTTCTTAGATGTAATGGCGGGGGTTCTGGAAACAAGCACGGATAAGCTGGGCGATCTTGATGCGCAGGCAACTGAACCGGTAAAAATTAGCTCAACTTGTACGGTGTTTGCAGAATCTGAAGTAATTTCTCACTTGGCGGAGGGAAATAAAATCCCTGATATTGTAGCTGGTATTCATAATTCATGCGCCCAGCGAACTGCTGGTTTGGCGCGTCGCTTAGGGGTTAAAGAACCTGTTGGTATGAGTGGTGGCGTCGCGCAAAATGCGGGAGTTGTGCGCGCACTTGAACGAGAGCTGGGCGTTTCAATTTCTGTGCCTGAAGATTGTCAGTTCGCTGGAGCGATAGGTGCGGCACTGAAGGCATACCAGAAAGCGAAGCGAAAATAGAAGGACTTGTAATCGGGGTTAATTATGTCTAGGGGATTCTGAAATCAGACAGAATCGCAGCTGGGATTAATTGCGGTTGAATCCGAACTACAACCAAAGTGAATCGCAACAAAACAACAAGAAGGGGTGTGTTGTATGGGGACTACGGAAGAAAAGGTGTGCGGTATAGATGAATTCTTTTCTGAAATGGAACAAGCTATTGCTAATCCGCAGAAGGCATTCGAAACCTATCGAGCTGAAAATCAAAAAGCAATTGGTTGCATACCGTACTTTGCGCCTTATGAGCTAGTAGATGCGGCGGGGTTGTATCCAATCGAGCTGTGGGGTGGCGACACCGAAATAAGTCGTGCAAACGGCTACTACCCTGCATTTTATTGTTCCATTTTGGTGACGCTGATGGAGCGTGCCCTTCGCGGAGAATATAACTACTTGTCAGGAGTTATTATCCCTACCACGTGCGACGGCCTTCGTAACTTAGAAGAAAACTGGAAATTCGGTGTACCAGATGTTCCTGTTATGAGTTTGGTGCAGCCAACTAACCGAACTCATCCTGCTGCAGAAGAGTATTTGCTTACCGAATTGGAAACCATCAAGGAAAAACTGGAAGAAATTTCTGGCAATACCATCACCGATAAAGCCCTACGAACAAGCATTAATGCTTACAACAAACAGCGTGCTGTTATGCGGGCATTCGATGAAATTGCGGCGCAGCATTCTAGCGTTGTTACCCCTTGGAAGCGCCATGTGGTGTATAAGGCAGCTCAGGTTTTACCCGTTCGTGTTCATACTGAAATGGTTGAGCAGCTTAATGAGCTTTTGGGTGCTCTTCCTGATGATACGTTCAAGGGCTTAAGGTTGGTCACCACGGGCATCCTTTTAGATTCAAAGCCACTTCTTGATGAACTTGAAAAACAAAACATTGCAATTGTGGGCGATGTGTTAACGGCCGAATCGGTTCGATTCGCGCAAGATGCTCCTGGTAACGTGGATCCTTTTGTGTCGCTTGCTCATATTTGGTTGGATGTACAAAACACTTCGGTGGCGCTAGACCCAACTAAACAACGGGGGGAAACCTTAGCAGCGCTCGCAAAAGAACGTAAGGCTGATGGCGCTCTTATTAATGTAACGAAATTCTGTGAAGAAGAAGAATACGACTATCCCGTTATTAAAAAACAGCTTGCTGATGCAGGAGTTCCCCTTCTGTATTTAGAAACAGCACAACAGGATCATATTAATGAGCAAGCTACCACACGTATTCAGGCTTTCGCGGAAATGATTGGTTAACAGAAAGAGGCACCATCATGGTTGATAAAAATAGCAAAAATTACAGCCCCGCTCGTGCGCGTATGAAAGAAGTTACGGGCGATTTATATCAAGAAGCGCGTGATGCAAAAGCGGCGGGTAAGCCAGTAGGGTATTCCACTTCGAATTTCATTAAGGAACTCTTTGAAGTTTTTGATCTGAATATTATCTATCCAGAAAATCATGCAGCAGCGGTTGCAGCGCACAAGGGGGCTATTCCGTTTTGTGAAAAAGCAGAAGGCTTAGGCTATTCCATGGACTTGTGCTCGTATGCGCGCATCAATTTAGGATTTATCGAACGAGATGAAGACTTTGGTTTTGGGCTTGATATTCCGGAGCCAGACTTCTTGTGCGTTGGCAACAATATTTGCACCACGGTAATTAAATGGTACGAAAACCTTGCTTGGAAGCTTAACATTCCGCTCATCATGTTTGATGTGCCTTACAACACCGATGGGTATTATAAGAAAAGCAAAATTACCTATATGAAAAAGCAAGTGCAAGGCATCGTTGAACAGCTGGAAGAAATTAGTGGGAAGAAGTTTGATTACGACAAATTCCAAGAAGTGATGGAAACGTCTGCAGAAAACGGACGTTTGTTCCAGGAAGCGTTGGATCTTATGGGCAAAACGGTTCCTTCACCAGTGAGCGGATTTGATGCCTATAACTTTATGGCGCTTATGGTAATAGCGCGAGGACGCAAGGAAACAACCGAAGTACTTCGTATGTATGTTGATGAATTGAAGGAAAAAATTGCGTCGGGCGAAAGCACGTTTAAAGGCGAAGAAAAATATCGCATCTTGTTTGACGGACTGTGTTGCTGGCCCTACTTGCGTAGTAATTCAGAAACGCTGGCAGAAAACGGCATTAATTTAGTAGGAACACCCTATTGCGGCAATTATGGGGTAACGTTCAACGACTTGTATACCCTGTGTGAAGCATACGCTAAGACCAATAATGCTACGGGTATTGAACTTGGTCGCGATTATCGTTTGGGCCTTATAGATGATTATCACTGCGATGGTGTTTTATGCAATGTGATGCGCAGCTGTAAGCCTTGGGTAGGCATTATGTTCGAAATGCAGCGGCAGTTAGAGCAAGCTCGCGGTTTACCCTACACCACCTTTGATGCCGATCAGGCAGATCCTCGTGTATTTAGCCAAGCGCAATTCGAAACGCGCGTGCAAGGCTTGGCGGAAATCATGGATGCCCGTAAATAGTAAAGCGCAAGTTCTGTGGGAAAAGATACGTAAGAAAAGTTCTATCTCTTCCCCATTGGCAGCTGAATCATAAACATTTTTCTAGGCTAGGGGGTGTTTTACGCCAAAAACCAGGGACATTTAATGTAAAGGTGCCCGCAAGAGGTATCTGCAAAAGAAGGGAAGGAGATTGCACTATCATGAAAACAGCTACGAGCACTTTCAAGAAATTTTTAGCTTTCGTTGGCCTTTCAGCTACCGCATTATTACTTGCGATAAGCTTGAGTGGCTGCAGTTCGGGAGGGTCTTCCGAAGATTCTTCTGAAGTAGACAGCAAATATGCCGACTTGGAACCAGTAACGCTTATTATGGCGGACTCTGCTGCAAAGGATGCTGCCGGAAATATTTGGTGCCAAGAATTCACTAATCAGGTAAACGAAATCACCGGCGGCAAGTTGACTATCGATTATCACGGCACTGGTGAACTTGGTGGCGATACTGACTTAATTCGCCAAGCACAATCGAACGATATTCAAATTGTAAGTTGTCAACCAGCGCCAATGGTTTCTTTTATTCCCGAAGTGGCAGTGTTTGACTTACCGATGGCTTTCACTGGCTATGAGGGCTCTCAAATTGATGAAGTAGTAAATGGTGACAACGATTTTACGAATGGTTTGCAATCGGCATTTGAAGAAGCCGGCCTTCATAATTTGGGTTGGTTACAGAATGCAACCTATCGTGAAACTACCTCTAATGTTCCTTTAAATTCCATTGAAGACTTCAAGGGCTTACAGATCAGAACAATGGAAAACACCAACCATATGGCGTTCTGGCAAGCAATCGGAGCCGAACCTACTCCGCTTGCTTGGGCTGAAGTTTACTTTGCACTCCAGAATGGTACGGTAGACGCTCAGGAAAATGGTATTGACACTTGCGCTGGTGCAAGTCTTCAGGAAGTTCAAAAGTATCTGGCAATGACCAATCATATTATTTACATCAATAATATGAGCATTAATAAAGAAGCTTGGGATTCTTTGGATCCTGCCTACCAAGAAGCTCTTGAGCAGGCTTTCCAGCAGTCAGTTGAAGTAATGCAGCCAAAAATGCTTGAGTTGCAGGAGTAGCAAATTAAAACCTTAACTGACGGTGGCATGGAAGTTATCGAATATGATCAGTCGTTCTTCGATAATATTCTTGCAAATAAGCAGGTACAGGCACTTTATCAGGACATTTCGGAACAGACCGGTGGTCTTTCTGACACCATGGTAGCCGAGCTCGAAAAAACTAAAGAATAAAATTTGAACGCCTAAGGCGTTTTGTACGAGCCCCTTTTTGTGAAAGAACTACGTCAGGCAACCTGGCGTAGTTCTTTCGTGCTAAAAATTGGCTTACAGGGTAAAGAATCTATAGACTGAATCCATGGATGTAATTCATGAAATAAAAACATATTTATGAATCGTACTCATAAACCCATGCAAAAAGCGTTTAATGAACATGTTCTTATAACATTTTCGTTATATATTGATAGGTAATACAGAACTTATGCGTCCTCTGAATAAAGGACCCCTTATTTTTGGAGGATTGCTGGTCAAGCCACGAAATTATACTAAAAAACGAGGTTACAGCGGTGCGCATTGTAGAGAGGGAATGGCGCACCAGATTATTCCAAAAGGGTTAAGTCATCGCTGTAGCATGGAGGGAAGACCTAAACTGAGAAATTTGTCCGGGGGATTTTTAGCAGGACGAATTTTTCAAGGTGTCTGATGCGCCATTACCTTCAATTTTGTCCATGAATGAATTGGAGGTGAAAAAACGGATGAAAGTCATTAAGTGGTTTGACGAGCACTTTGAGGAATTCATTCTTATTGTTTTCCTTGTTCTTATTTCTTGTGTTACTTTATTGCAAGTTATTTGCCGTAACGTGCCCGCATTTCCAGTCCTAACGTGGCCAGAAGAACTGTGCCGCTTCCTTTGGATCGCAACAGTATTCCTTTCGTTGCCTTATACCATCCGTACAGAAACGATGCTGAGAGTTACTGCTCTCGTGGACATCATGCCATGGAAGGTACGCAATATCATCAATGTAATTGTTGACGTTGTTACCTTTGTAATGATGGCTGTTCTGACCAACGCAGCAGTAACCGTTTTGATGCGTATCGTAGAGAGCGGAGAAACTTCCCCTGCAATGCTTCTCCCTGTGTGGATTATGTATCTCATCGTTCTCATTGGCTTTGCACTTGGTGCACTGCGTAGCATCGAAATGTTCGTTATTCACATCAAGCACATCAATGTTGAGCCTAAGAGCACCATTGAAGAGCAGACTGAATTCGAACTTGAATCTGGCAATTTTGATACGGAGGCAATTCGTAACATGGGCAAGGAGGGGGATAACTAATGCCGGCAATTCTTGTATTTGTAGTATTCCTTGTCGTCCTCGCGTTCTCTGTACCAATTGCTATCGCGATGATCGCGGGCTCCTTGGCTCCTATTTGGATCACAGGAGTTGGCGGCAATGTAACCCAGTTAGTAACCAACGCATTTTCGGGTGCTAACTCAACGCCAATTTTGGCAGTACCTCTGTTCATCTTCGGTGGCATTATCATGGCCGAAGGTGGCATTTCTAAGAAGCTGTTTAACTTCTTTGCTTACTTCGTAGGCCACTTCCCAGGTGGCGTGCCTTGTGCAGTTGTTATTACCTGCTTGTTCTACGGCGCTATTTCTGGTTCCGGTCCTGCAACGGCAGCTGCAGTAGGTTCTATGTGTATCCCATTCTTAGTAGGTTTGGGCTATGAACGTAAATGGAGCTCCGGCTTGATCGTTGTAGCTGGTGGCTTGGGCGTAATTATCCCGCCATCTATTCCATTCGTTCTGTATTCATTAGCAACTGGCGTTTCCACGGGCGCTCTGTTCTTGGGTGGCATTTTCCCTGGCATCCTTATCGGTCTTGTTTTGATGATTTACTGCGTAATTCACTGCAAGCGTAAGGGTGAAGATCGTGAACGTATTGATTCCTCTATGAAGGAACTCCACGACATGGGTCTTGGCCGTCTGTTCATCGACAGCTTCCCTGCTCTGCTTTGCCCTATCATCGTTCTGGGCGGTATTTATGCAGGCTTTGTAACTCCTACTGAAGCTGCATGTATCAGCGTATTCTATGCTCTGATTGTTTCCTTGTGGGTTTACAAGACCATCAAGATCAAGGACATCTGGGGCATCATGGTAACGGCAGTTCGTACGTATGGCGGTTTGGCATTCGTACTGGCTTTCGCAACTGCATTCGGTCGTGTACTTTCTCTTACCGGTGCATCTGCTGCAATTACTAACTTCATCACTTCTACCTTCGGTGAAGCTTGGATTGCTCTTACCTTCTGCATGATCCTGTTCCTTATCCTTGGTATGGTTATGGACACCGGTCCTGCAATCATCATCTTGGCTCCTATCCTGTTGCCTGCAATGGAAGCTTTGGGAGTCGACCCAGTCCACTTTGGTGTAGTTCTGGTTTGCTGCTTGGCAATCGGTCTTGCAACTCCACCATTCGGACTCAACCTGTTCGTTGTTTCAAACCTTTCCGGCGAGAAGCCAATGGACATCGCAGCCAAGGCAGTACCTTTCATCATCTCGTTCTTGATTGCCTTGGTGCTCATCGTATACATTCCTTGGTTCTCCACGTTCCTCTATCTGGGCCAATAGTGCTACAGTAGATTAAGTGGATAACTAAGATCCCTGGTGCTCAAGATCACTAGCTTGGGTGCCAGGGAATCAAAAAAGCTTTATCCGAGCTAAGTACAAAACGCTCTGTTGTAAGAAAAGATTTTTTGGAAGGAGATTGAGGGGAATGAAAGCAAAAACACACTCAAAAGCTTTGAACAAGTTTCTAGCTTTTATTGGTGTATCTGCTCTTGCACTCGTATTGGCCATGGGCCTAACGGGCTGCAGCGGCGATAGCTCTTCCGAAGGCTCATCTGATGCAGACAGCAAGTATGCCGATCTTGAGCCAGTAACCCTGATCCTTGCAGACTCTACTGCTAAGGATTCAGCTGGTAACCTTTTGGGTCAGGAAATTGCTAACCAGGCAAACGAAATTACTGGTGGTAAGCTGACGATTGACTACCATGGCACCGGCGAACTTGGTGGCGACACCGACTTGGTTCGTCAGGAACAGTCTAACGACATTCAGATGGTAATCATGCAGCCTGCTCCTATGGTATCTTTCGTACCTGACATGGCAGTATTCGACCTCCCAATGGCATTTGCAACTTATGATGCCGATCAAATTGAAGGCGTTCTTAACGGCGACAACGAATTCACTCAGGGCTTGCAGGCTTCCTTCGAGGAAGCTGGTCTTCACAACTTAGGCTTCCTCCAGAATGGTACCTTCCGTGAGACTACCTCTAACAAGGCTCTGAACACCATTGATGACTTCAAGAGCCTCCAGATTCGTACCATGGAAAACGCCAACCACATGGCATTCTGGCAAGCAATTGGAGCCGAACCTACCCCACTTGCTTGGGCTGAAGTTTACTTCGCACTCCAGAATGGTACGGTAGACGCTCAGGAAAATGCTATTGACACCTGCGCTGGCTCCAGCCTCCAGGAAGTTCAGAAGTACCTGGCAATGACCAACCACATTCTGTATGCAAACAACATCAGCATCAATAAGGAATGCTGGGACGGTTTGGACCCTGCTTACCAGGAAGCTTTGACTCAGGCTGTAAATCAGGCAATCGAGGTTATGAAGCCTAAGATGCTTGAGATGCAGGACGAGCAGTTGAAGACTTTGACCGACGGTGGCATGGAAGTTATCGAATACGATCAGTCCTTCTTCGACAACATTCTTGCTAACAAAGACGTTCAGGCTCTCTACTCTGACATTTCTGGTCAGACCGACGGCCTCTCCGACACCTTGGTAGCTGAACTCGAGAAGACAAAAGAGTCATAAGAATCGTGAAATCGTAGCTTAGTTGCAACCTGCTGGTGAATAACTTGCAGGTTGCAATGAAGGCAACGTTTAAACGGCAAGTTTTGTACTACGGCTTTTCTCTCTCTAAAAGAACTGCGCTGGATATGTTTCCAGCGCAGTTCTTGTTTTATGTTATCTAGAGAAGAGCTTAAATATGCACCGTGGGATTTATGGAACGATCACAGGATTATGTATCCAGCGCGGGGCTATGTATCCGGCGCTGAACTTATGTAGCCAACGCGGGGCTTGTGAGGTTTTTTACGGGCGCGATTACGTTTTCAGCTAGGAAACCTATTTGTCGCTGTCCAGTGGTTCTGTAGCGATGCCGCATGTGAATCCATATTTATCGTTGAAGTGCTTAACTACATAGTCCCTAAAGCGAAGCGTGGCCCAACCCATGACGCTGTTTTCTGGCCACTTTAAATAGAGATAGCGCTTACGGTGAATATCACTAATAGGAATGGTTGCAATCTGTTCGCTCCACTTACCCAGCCAGGTGATAGAGGGAGCTAAGGCGATACCAAAATCGTGCGCCACATATGACATAACGCGATTGTAATCCTGGTCTTCAATAACCGTGTTGGGTTCAAATCCAGCCTGGTTGAACATTTCAGAAATTATCTTATAGAACGGCGAATCAAAGAGAGTGCTAACAAACGGTGCGTTTGAAAGCGCAATTAAAGGAATGGATTTATATTGTGCAAGTGGATTCGTTTTAGCCACCGCAACGCACACTTCTTCCTCGCCAAGCAAAAGATAATTATGTTCCTTGTGCGTGTGAGGACTGGCGAAAAAGGTAATGTCGGGCTGCATGTTCTTCAGTTTTTCAGAATGCCACGAAGCCATGCGCAAACGAACATTGGGATATTCTTCCTTAAACCCAATGATTATTTCTTCGAAACAGCCCATAGGAACGGGAGAGTAGATATCTACCGAAAAGTTTTTGTTCTGAATGAATTCCGAAACGTCTACTTTAATGGACTCAGCGGAATTAAGAACATTGAGTACCTTTGTAAGGGCAAAACGTCCCGTGTCGTTCAATACGATATTACGTCCCACGCGATCGAAAAGGGGAGCACCCAGTTCATCTTCCAAGGAATGCAAACTGCGGCTTAAGCTTGGCTGTGAAATATGCAGGCGTTGTGCCGCTTTAGTCAGGCTTTCGCACTGAGCGATAACGTAAAAGTTTTGAAGTTGTTGCATTTCCATGGCAATACATCTCAATCGCAAAATCGGGGGACATTGATTCAGTTATATAAGTGCCAGTTATTAGAAACTGTAATAGTTATCAGACTAATTTTAGTCTGCTGCAGCAAAAGTACCTATACCAATACTGAATAAGTAAAGCGTAATTTTCGAAATATTTGAATAGAAAAGCCAAGACTACACTTTTAATAAGTATAGATACTTTTCCTGCTTAGAGGGATTTCAGCAGAGAAACAGTATGATACTTATCTTCTTTAAGAGAGGGATTTGGGGCAAGCAGTAGCAGGTAAATTTCTTTCAGAGTAGCTTGCTGGTGCTTTATTTTGTTGCAAGTGAGGCAAGATATTATGACGCAAGAAAATCAGAGTTTATCAGGTGAAATCGTCGACTCTCAGGGGTCGGGAACTAACAATGAAGTAAGCAGCAGTAAAGAAACTTCTATGCTTATTAAGAAAGCTAATGAAGCCTATGAGGCCGATGATTCAAAAACCGTTATTGATCTCTGCAATAAGGTGCTTGAGGACGATCCCGAAAATGCAGAAGCATGGGAACTGCTTGGAAAATTCGGTGGATGGGATTCAAAACTTTATAATTTCGACATCGATTACATTCTGCGAACTATTAAACACGCCATTGGCCTAGTTCCTGACGAGCAAAAATACGATTTAGCGGCAGATATTTATACGGCACGTAAACGCCAGATTTCTTTGCGCATGGAAGAATGCATGATGATGCCATCGTATCAGGGAACAAAGCAACTGCATCAAGTAATGATGGACTGGAAACGCCTGTTGGCAGAAATTCCCTATTTGACTCCGGGTTTAATAGAGAGCGAAGTTACGCTTTGTAGCAATATTTGCACACGTTCAAAAATGGGTGTTATGCCAGGAGATCGTGTGGTGTATTCGGCTTATGCAACGTTTAATCATAAAGAGCCCTATGGGGAAACCTTCCGTAAAGCGCTTGCTTCGCGTGCCGAAAAGGAAATGGAACGCGAGGCAGGCAAGCTAGCTTCTGCAAAAAAGGAATTGGAAGAGAGGCTAGCAAAATATCGCGCGCAGGTAGAAGCAGGAGAAATTACTGCTGATCAAGAAAAGGCATTTCTGCGGGATGAGGCCGAAACTCTACGCAAGCAATTAGCGGATGTAGTTGGCAGGTCAAACGAAAAACTGTATAAGCAGCAATATGAAGAACTGCAAAATCAGCTTGCAACCTTAAAGCCCTATAAGTTCTTTAAACGTGCCGAAATAACAGAACAGTTAAAGGCGGTAGAGGAAAAACTAGATCAGATTAAAACGCAGGTTGAGGCCACAAAAGCAAAGATTCAACCCCAGATTGACGCCATTGAAGCACGAATTGCGGAATTGGGGGCAGAGTAGGGATGCTAGATGAATGAATTCTGCGGTAAAAAGATTCAAAACTGCAGATAAAATGCGTCAAAATAGAAGATAAGCGAAAACGGTAAGCTTTTGCGAGTGCGCAGGTGAAGCGTGTTTGTAAAAGAAAAGCAAAAGCTAGCAAAAATTCGCTTCTCTTATTTCTAAACCGAATACGCAAATGCTTCTGGAAACAGGTGGCTTACTTGATGGGGAGGGGAAGCCATGTATGCATCGAAAGAATTTGAGGGTTTTGGTCCATTATCGGGTGTTCGTGTAGTTGAATTGGCTGAATGGGTAGCAGCTCCTGCAGCAGTGCGCTGTTTGGGCGAAATGGGCGCCGAGATTATTAAGGTGGAAAACCCAGCAGGCGACCCGCAGCGTACGCAATGTTATGGTTTTGGCGGCAGGCGTACCGAAGAATGCGATCCGACCTACGAAAACGTCAACGCAAACAAAGACTGGATTAGTTTAAACCTGAAAACCGAAGAAGGCATGGCATTGTTTATGGACCTGCTTTCGACGGCTGATGTATTTGTTAATGGCATACGCGATAAAGCACTGAAGCGGATGGGCTTAGATTACGAAACCCTTCACGAAAAATTTCCACGGCTTGTTTGGGCGCAAATGCGTGGCTATGGAGAGTTTGGCGAAATGCACGATGAACCAGGCTATGATGCGGTTTGTTGGGGTTCGCGTGGTGGCGTAAATGCGGTATTTCGCCAGGCAGGAGAATCGCCCGCAACCGCACCGCAGGGTTTTGGCGACTTTAATGCGGCGGCAATTTTTGCAGGCGGTATTGTGGCGGCACTTTTTGATCGTACTCGTACGGGCGTTGGTAATAAGGTAACGACAAACTTATACCATGTAGCGTTGTGGGGCCATTCACATGGCATTCAGTCGCGGCAATTCGGAGCGCAGTACCCTGGAAGTCGTGCGAAAGCAAACAATCCTTTCAATAATACGTATCAGTCAAAAGACGGCATTTGGTTTTTGATTTGTCTGCCCGACTACAATAGATATTTCTCGTCAATGATGCGCATGTTGGGTCAAGAAGATCTGATTGAAGATGAGCGCATTACTACGCTTGCGGCCATGGCAGAACATGGTTTGCAGGAATATGTGGTTTCCAAAATTGGTGAAGGTTTCGCCCGTAAGGACTATGAAGAGTGGGACCGCATCATGCTGGAAGAGGAAGTTCCTCATCAGAAGCTGTTCGATTACGATGATATTTTGGCTGATGAGGAAGCGTACGACAACGATGCGCTACGCAGGTATGAAAGCAAAGATTTCGGGCCGCGTGTATTTAATACAGCACCGCTTCGTTTTGGCAGCTATGGCGATCCGCCGCTGGTACTTGGCAAGCCTGTTGGATATCATACCGAGCGCTTCTTGCGCGATAAGGGTTATTCGGATGAAGAAATTGCTGCGCTGGAAGAAAAGGGTGCTGTTCGTTGCTGGCATGGTGAAGACTTGGATGATATTCCCGTGCTTCGCTCGAAGCGAGACTTGGCAGGGGAGTAGTGCCTAGTTTGGATGCACGCAAACTTTCAGGCTAGAGCGAAAACAACAAAAGATATGACAGGTTCAGTATGAGTGACGAAACGAATAAAGCAGACAACGCGAATATAACGGATAAAAGTGAATCGAAGGAAAAGGCTTCTGTTTCGACGGTGTCGGCTGCAGAAGCCTTAACTGCCGGCGTCGAGGGAAGGCGAGTTGCGAAGTTTACTTTTTCAAGTGAGGCCGCAGGTGGAAGCGACGGAGATAAAAACTCTCCCGCCAAAAAGCCTAATCAGAAACTAGGTATGGCGTTTGCGTTTGCCTTTGCAATCGTGGCAGCTATTGTGCTGGCAGTGTTTATCGCACTTGTTATGGCGCTGGTGTAAATGCTCGTATGGTATAGGTTAAACAAGAAGAATCATATGGTTGAGTAAAGGAGCCGAAAACTTTAATAGCGGTCTCTCTTTCGGCAAGATACAAATTTTTCTTGAAAATGGTGCTATTCAGGTAATTGGGGCTGATTTCTATATATAACAACCAGGTGAAGGTGGTATATTTAACCTTACTGAAAAATTGGTTTTGTTGTGAATAATTGGGAATCTGGTAATGTCTTCACAACTTGATTATTGGAAATCTATTAAGGCTAAAAATGCTGAGAATGTATCTCAGAAAGCACATTCAAATCAAGAAGCTCAGAATTCTCAATCTTCAACGCAGTCACGCTTTTCTGACACCGATTATTCTCGGCGGGGATATTCTCAGCCGCATCAGCAAGTGCGCTCGCAATCGCCGCAGCAAGTACAGTCACAATCGCGCGCACAATTACACTCACAATCACGTCCGCAAACGAACCCAAGAACTCGTTCGCAGGAATATTCTTCTACGCGCTCGCAGTTGCGTGGACAAGCGCAAGTACATGGACAAGCTCAGTTGCATGGGCAGCAGCTACATGCCAATTCGCAGATACGCCCACAGGTGAACAAGCGTCCTTTGCGCAATGATCGCGTTTTGCGCTCGCAAGATTATTTGCAAAGCCGCGATGACGAAATCATGGATCGTCCTAGCGCGGGATATCGTCACGAAAATCAACCTGATGGAGCCTATCGGGGCGCGTCAGGTCGTTATCGTTCATTCAATGAACGCTATGGCATTGACGATCAGTCTGCCATCGAGTCAGAAAAGGGAACTCGGTTTCGTTCGTCTTCTCGTTTTGGCGAAGTAGATAGAGGTGGCGACTTCCGTGACGCGCACGAAAGGCGTGACCACGCTTATGGCGAAAGTGCTCGCGAGGCTCGCGATTTTGGTGAAAGTCGCGTCGCTCGTGAGGGTCGCAGAACCCGCGACGGCCGCGATGCTCATCGGATTCACGACAGTCGAAGTGCATATAACGATGCGTATAACGAGAGTTACAACGAAGCCCATCGTGAATCCTATAACGAGGTCTACAGCGAAGCTCCTCGTGGAGTTCGCGGTGTAGCAGCTCGTGCTGCTGGTAATGTTACTGATAAAATGCCCTTTGGTGGGCGCGATAGGCGCGACGCAGCATTGACTAAAGCTTCTTCTGTCGCGACATCTTCTTCTGTTGCATCTCAAACTGCCGCTCCGTCTCGCTCCGACGCAGAACCCACCACCAAATCGCCTCATGACGCGCGCAAACTTGGCAAGTCCTACATGCCTGGTTTGGACGGCTTGCGTGCTTTGGCTGTTCTGGCGGTTTTGCTCTATCACATTTCGCCCAACCAATTTATTGGTGGTTATATTGGCGTTGACTTGTTCTTCGTTATTTCGGGCTTTTTGATTACGTATCGCAACCTTCAAAACATTCAAAATCCGAATAAGAAGTTCACGCTGAAAAACTTCTGGCTTCGTCGTGCAAGACGTCTGATCCCTGCGCTCGTGCTGGTTATCTTGGTGTGCGTACCAATCGGCGCGATCATTTACCCCGATATTCTTGTTGGAGCATTTAGGCAGGTCGCAGGAGCACTTACTTATTCGACCAACTGGGTAGAAATTATTCATGGTTCGAACTATTTTGACCAGGCAAATCCTTCGTTGTTTAAGAACTTCTGGTCGCTTGCTGTTGAAGAGCAGTTCTATATCATTTGGCCTCCGCTATTGCTGCTTCTGCTTTCGCGTAGGCTGAAGAATTCCCAGTTGATTACCATTGTGGCAACGATCGCTGTTGCTTCGATGGTTCTGATGGGCGTTCTCGCAGCTCCTGACAACTACACGCGCGTCTACTACGGCACCGACACTCATTGCTTCGGTCTTGCCATGGGTATTATCTTTGCGTTTATTTGGAACAAGGAAAAAGGTTCGCTCTCGAAGGAATGGCTGAGCACGCAGCCATGGATTCCAGCGCTGGCTCCCGTTGGCTTGATCGGTTTTATTCTGATCGTAATGCTAGTGCCTGACACTGCTGCGTTCACTTATCCATTCGGACTCGTTCTTGGATCGCTGTTCAGCTTGTTCCTGGTTGGCGCAGTTATTATTCGCCCTGACACGCTGTTTACGCGCATTATGGAGTTGGCGCCGCTGCGCTGGCTGGGCGTTCGTTCGTATGGTATTTACCTGTGGCATTGGCCGATGCTGGTATTTGGTCGCATTATTATTCCGACTGCAATGGGTACGGTAGAAAATGTTGCGGTTGATGTGCTGTTTGCATTTATTTCGTTTATTGCGGCGGACTTGAGCTATCGCTTCGTTGAAGAACCTATGCGAAAAGATGGCTTTATTAAGTCGCTCGAAAAACTGGTCGATCGTGCGCGCGATGGCATTGTTGGTAGGGTGCAGGCGGGAGTCTGCGTTGTGCTGGTCATTGCGACCATCGTTGCTATTGCGACGGCGCCTGCGAAAACTCAGCTCCAGATGCAGATTGAACAGCAACAGGCAGAGCAAGCTCAGCAGGCTCAAGAGGCGCAGCAGAATAATACTGAAGGTGGATCGCCTCAGGATCCTGGATCAATTCCGAATTATGACGAGTCCCAGATGAAGGGCATTCCTGATAGTTCAACGATTACCGCTATTGGAGACTCGCTTATTTCGGGCAATTCGATTGGTTTTGAAGAAGAATTCCCCGAAATTAACTTCTTGGCAGAGCCGATTCGCCAGTGGGAACAGGGCGTCGAAGTAGTTAAGGAAGGTAATCAGCAGGGTCTGATTCGTCAGAACGTCATCCTTGACTTTGGTACTAATGGTGGTGTTGCGGATGAAGATCTTGTTCGACAGGTGCTTGATGAATTGGGTCCCAATAGGCGCATTTTGCTCTACAACATTTATAGCCCGTCTACCTTTGTTGATGAAGCAAACGAGATTTACGAAAAGTTTGCTGAAGAATATCCCAACGTATATCTGGTCGACTGGAATTCGGTAGCAAGCGGACACCCGGAGTATCTGCTTTCCGACAGAACGCACACTAACATCGAAGGCCAAAATGCCTTTGTTGCCGCCGCGAAAGAAGTGTTTGAGAAGTCGTAAAGATGACGACTAGAAGTTGTTTCGGGTTAGAAGCTGGTGCTAGGAAAGTCAGAAATCAAACTCTAAACCTAATAATCTGTAAATCAAGATCATTGAATAAGATTTGATGGTATTGATGCTGAACTGCTGTTTTACTAAAATCTTTGGAAAATAGCAGTTAAATCCGAACTCAATCCCTTACTTGGAGGAGTTTCAACTTTAGAGGAGTCGCATTAATGAATAGTAATTGCGCGGTGCGTAATTTATATTCTGATTCTTTATTGCAAAAAGTTGAAATTAATCTATGGGGGGGGGTATGGTTCTTAGCTATATCTCTTTCCGAAAATAAATCTGAGAACAATTGCATAGTAGATTTTGCTAGGAGGCTTTTACTCTCTATAAGAGAGAGCCTCCTTTTTGGTCTGCGCGGCTGCGTTATCCGTGTTTGCATCATCGTTTTCCAAAGCAGACCCGAATTCCTTATTCGTGAATGTGCTTTCACTAAATCTTTGCTCCAACAATCAAATATCAAAACAGAAAAAGGTGGTTGTTATGCGCCTAGATAATGACTTGCGCCTGAAAGCTCTCGATTTGTTTGAACGCGGATTCAGCTATAAAGCGGTTGCTCATCAGCTGCAACTTAGTCCCGAAACGGTGCGTGAATGGGTTTATTTGTGGCGCGCCTTGGGATCTGATCTTTATAAACACTCAGAAAAACGACCACGACGTTACTCGCCAGAAGTGAAATTGGCTGCAGTGAAGGATCGTTTAAGTGGCGTTCCGATGATAGACGTAATGCGTCGTTATCAAATCGCAAACAGAAATCGAATTAAGGAGTGGTGCGTGCAATACGCCAAGCAGGGCCCTTCAGCGTTCGAGAAAAATCACCAAGTGAAAGAGCAATCGTGACGATAGAAATTTCAGTGATAATACCTGCATATAATGCGGAAAAGACTATAGGCAGATGCCTTGATTCCGTATTGTGTCAGACCCCTGAAATAGAAATAATCGTTGTTGATGATTGCTCAAATGATCGGACATTCGATATCTGCAAAGAATATCAATCCCGCCATAGCAATATTACCCTCATCCACAACGAAAAGAATATCGGGCAAGGTTTGTCTCGCAATAAGGGAATCGAAGCAGCGTCTGGTGAATACCTTGCCTTCATTGATTCGGACGATACGATTTCTCAGTATATGTATGGCGATATGCTATCTCTTGCTTATAGGGGTGGGTACGATGTTGTTCGTTGTAGATTTAAACGAATCTACGGGTTTATGGCATCTCGTATCGAGGTTTCTAAAAGACTGAACAACATTGAAGAGTTTCATACTTCCAAGGAAATCTACGAAAAGTTGCTCCCACAATTTGTTGGATTTTTACCAGGGCAATCCATGGAAAAACGACCTCCATGGTCAGCGTGCACGTACTTATATAAGTCGGCTATCGTCAAAGACAAGAACATCAGATTCGCTTCAGAGCGCGTGTTATATAGCGAGGATATGTTTTTCAATCTTGATATCCTCAATAACATTGAAACCTACATTTCGACAGATGCCGAATACTACTTCTATATTGACAACCCATCCTCAACGGTACATAAATACAATGATCCGCTCGCGCGGTGTCAGAAGTTGGTGTCGTTTGCTGAAGGAAAAAATCAAGACATAATCAAAAGGGTTTATCTTAGCGTACTGAACTCTCTGCCCGAAGCTGCAACGCAATTGATTTATGACTCTTCTATTCCGTGGGGTGAAAAGAAAAGAATCTTAAAACAGCTCAGGAACGAGCCCCCTTTTGTTACGTGCTTTGCGGCGTATCCCATACATGAATTGCAGTTTTATTTGCGAGCTTTCTTTGTATGTGCGAAACATAATTTTGTTACAGCAGAACTGCTTTGTGCCTATATCAACATTTTCAGAATGTGGATTATCAAGCAGTTTCGTTGGCGTAGAGACATTGCTCATTTGAACAAAGCGCAAAGGCGTGAGAAAAATGAGCGATAAAAACTTAAATCAAATCAAGAGCGAAAAAATCGCTCCTAGTTTACATGATGCTGCAGATCAAGAAGTAAAAATGTCATCATCGCGTATGTCTAGAACTGCGCTTGCAACAAAGAATGCTGCATTTGGCTTGGTTGGCCAGGTTGTTAACCTCGTAGTGGCATTTGCTTCGCGTACGGTTTTTATTTATGTACTTGGAGAATACTACTTAGGGGTTAACTATCTTTTCGTTGATATTCTCAACGTGCTTTCATTTGCTGAACTGGGATTCGGATCAGCGATGACGTTTGCTTTGTATTCTCCTGTGGCAAAAGGACAAAGCGAAAAAGTTCAGCAACTAATTTACTTTTATCGAAATGCTTATCGCGTAATTGCGTTTGTGGTGTTGTTGTTCGGATTGGCTCTTCTTCCGTTTTTGCAATATCTAGTTTCAGGTGCAGGAACTATTACGCTTTCGGAACTTCGTCTGTATTTTTTAATTTTTCTTGCTAATACCGTTATTTCTTATTTTGTTACGTACAAATTTGGACTGTTAAATGCCCTGCAAAAAACGTATGTCCAGACAAATTTTGGAACAATAACAACAACTGCGTGCTCACTAGCGCAAATAGCGGCGTTGGTTTTGGTTCAAAGTTTTCTTGTGTATCTGCTAGCGAATTTTGCCGTGCTTACTGTGTCGCGTTTTGTGTTGGCAAGGTATCTGAACGATCGTTATCCGATACTTAAAAACAAGCCCGAGAACTTATTGCCCAAGAGTGAAAAACGAAAAATTTTGCACGAAGTAAAGGGTTTAGCAGTTCATCAATTTTCTGGCGTAGCGGTGCATGCAACGGACAGCATAATCATCGCTGCTATCCCTGCGTTAGGGATTGTTTTGGTGGGCGCGGTTGGAAATTACAACATGATAATAATGGCAGTCCAGGCTATTAATCTTGTTTTGGTGAACAGTGTTGTTGCCGGTTTTGGGAATTTGGCCGCACTTGAATCAAAGCAAAAGTTTAGGGAAGTTTTTGATGAAGCAAACTTTATTGGTTTTTGGGTATTCGGGCTATGCACGGTTTGTTTCTTTGTCTTGCTGCCTTCATTTATTGAGTTATGGATTGGCGAAACCTATCTCATAGATGCTGCAAGTTTTACGCTGATACTGGTGAATTTCTATTTGCAGGGACTAAGCGTGGTGTATAACAACGCGCGTATTGCGAAAGGCAATTTCAATAAAGATAAGTGGTGGTCCTTGCTCCAGGCGGTAACTAACCTTGTCGTTTCGGTAGTGTGCGCGCTTCAATTTGGTTTGGTGGGCGTGTTTGTTGGAACGGTTGTTTCGCGCTTGGTTTTTGTGATTTCAAGACCTTGTTCAACGTATCGTTTTTTATTCGGATGTTCTCCTCGGCGTTATTTTGTCGACACTGTTAAGTATTGCTTATTTGTTGTATTGGCGGCTGTTGTATCTGCAAGTGTGACAGCGGTTTTCTTAAGTGCGCTCAGCATTGCAAACTTCTGCCTAGCTACAATTGTCTGCTTTGTTTTTACCAACGTCGTTTTCTTCGTATGCACGTTCAAAAGCCCTGTTTTCCGCGCAGTGAAAAAGCGCGTTTCTTATTTGGCAAAACCCCTGTTAGAAAGGGGTGATCACTCATGAGTATGCAAGATGTAAGCGCAAATGTGAGCGTAAACGCGAACATAAACACGTGCGCAAGCACAAATGCAGGCGCAAGCATAAGCGCAAACACGAATGCAAACGCAAGTTCAAAAGCAAGCGAAAAACCGAGGTTGCAAGCAGTCAAAAATGCGACTACGAAGACCGAAGAGGTGTCTCAATTTACTCTAGGACTCGTAAGCGTGGTAACTCCTTGCTATAACGGTGAATCTTTTCTCGATCGCTATTTTGAGGGCATCCTTGCGCAAACTTATAGACCGATAGAAGTTGTTTTGATTGACGATGGGTCAACTGATGCAACCTATTCTTTTGCGCTTTCATATAAAGAAAAGTTGGAAAAGCAAGGTATTCGGTTTGTTTGCATTCATCAGGAAAATAAAGGTCAAGCTGCGGCAATTAATCGTGGATTACCCGAGGTTACAGGGGAATTTATAGCATGGCCTGATAGCGATGACCTTATGTATCCAGACAATCTAGAGAAGAAAGTAAGCTATTTATGTGCTCACCCTGATGTAGGTTTTGTTTGCTGTCAGGTTGATCGGGTCCACGAGGGAAGTCTCAACAAGGTTGTTTCAGTTGATAAAGTTTCCGATCCCTCTAACCCTTGGATTTTCGATGCGCTCATTAGGGATAAGGGTGTTTATTGCTTGGATATTGCGTATCTTGCACGAACGGAAGCTTTGTTTACTGCTTTAGGGGGACGACGAATAGTTGAAAGTCCAGCAGGCCAAAATTATCAACTGCTTCTTCCTCTGGCGTATTGCTATCGTTGTGGCTTTATTGACGAACCTCTTGTTGCTTATGTCGCACGTGAAGGAAGTCATTCCAACAGCTTTACTTCCTTTGAGGCACAAATTGAGCGAATTCACGAATTTGAAGAACTGCTCCATAAGGTAATTCGCGCCATTCCAATGACGGAAGATGAGCGTGAACTTTATGAGCGATATATAGACACGAAATTCTTACCAAGACGTTTTGTTCTATGTGCTGAATTTAATGAAATACAAGGTATGAATAAAGCCAAAAGGCAACTTGACCAGTTGCAAGGGCGTTCTTTTGCCCGAGAAGTAATTACGCTTTTATGTCGTCTTCATCTCGGAGGTGTTTTACCTAAGATCGCTCCTGCTTTTGGAAAGGCGAAAAGCGCTTTTACAAGGATCAATAGCGCCCTGAAAAGAAAGCAAAGCAGAACTTTGAAAAGGGAGAACGGCGATTCGGGAGGACTGAAGCACCAATCCGAAACACTTATTTCACAACAAACAGACAAACAGTCATTAAGGATTGGTAAATAATGAAAGTCGGAATTCTTACTTTTCAAAACGCGAATAATTATGGTGCAGCGCTTCAGGCTTTTGCTTTATGTAGCACGGTGCGCAAATTGGGATACAGCGCTGAACTTATTGATTACAAAAATCCTTCGGTAACGGAGTATGAAAATCCGCGGTTACCGCATTTGTCGGAGACGATAACAAATCCTGTTGGTTCTGTATTTCGATTAGTAACCGCAAAGGCTTTCTCGCGTCGAAAAAAAGCCTTCAATTCTTTTAACGAAAAATATGAGCTAATAGGTTCATCGGTTGAAACTCAGGCGGATATCGAAAGCGAATACGATGCTGTTATTGTCGGAAGTGATCAAGTGTGGAATCCCATTATTACTGGCGGCGATATGACCTATTTTCTTTCGCAGGTTGATTCTTCGCGAATGAGCAAAATGGCGTATGCGGCAAGCTTCGGTTACGAATCATTTCCGAGTAACTTAGCAAAGCAGTGCGGCAAAGCGCTGGGCAATTTCGACTGTATTGGGGTTCGCGAAACTGAAGGAAGCGCTCTGGTAAGAACTTTGTCAGGCGCTGATTCTTCGGTTGTTTTAGATCCTACGTTATTGTTCAGAAAGGCGGATTGGGAAGAAGTAATTACATCTGGCTCAATTCGAGACAGCATTTTGGAATTGACTGAGCAAGATCAGGGATATTTGTTTGTTTATATTGCTGCCGAGCGATCAAAAACTATTTCTTTCGCAAGGCGCGTAGCAAAACAAAGGAATTTGAACATGGTACTTATACGCGGTTATCGCGATCTTCCTGTAATTTGCTGCGGGAAAGATGTTTCGTATGCTTCGTTGGAGGAATTTCTTTTCCTAATACAGCATGCCAGCCTTGTGGTAACAAGTTCTTTTCACGGGTATGCTTTGTCGCTTGCTTTGGAAAAAGACATGTACTTTTCGCTGGTTAATGGCAGTAATTCTAAAAATTCCCGCTTGCTATCACTGGCAAAAATCACGAAGACCGAAGACAGGAACATTGCCGATCAACCATCTTTGTGTTCTATAGATTATTCCGCTGTAAGCAAGCGAATTGAAGCGGAACGCCAGCGGTCTCTTTCGTTTTTGCGGTGCGGTCTAGAAAAGTGTGCTGCTAATCGAAGGGGGATGCAGGCATGAGTAGAGGAGTTCTGTATACCTGTGATCTGATTTGCTATGGCGTTGCGTCCCCCGCAGCGTTTCATGACTATATTTCTTTTCTTGAAAAGCGTTCAGGCAAAGTGGTGAAGCGGTATATCCATCGTGGGTTTGGACTTAAGACAGGCGAAGGAGCAAAGGTTGTCTACGAAGACGGAAAGGTAGAGCAGGACACGCTAGAAGCAAACCTTTGGAGCCGCCTTTGGTATCACTATTTAGTTAGGGAGAGCTGTTATAGCTGCAAATATCATTCTCTGGATCGTCCAGGCAACATAACTATTGGAGATTACTGGGGTGCTGAAAAGGTGCTTCCTGAGCTTAAGGATGAATGGGGGGTGTCGTGCATTTTGGTAAACGATGGGCAAGGTTTGTCACTGTTGGATCAAGCAAAAGAATACCTTGAGTTGCATGAGACTTCGGTATCAGATGTAGCTAATGCAGCGCAACCCATGCTGTTTAAACAGCCAGAAGATGATAGGCAAAACGTTTTTTGGAAAGCTTACAACAAGACTGGCTTTGAAGGAGCCTGTGCATCCCTTGGATTTCTTAGTCACAAAATATCTTTTGAAGAAATAAGGCGAATTGCGAAGTCAATAACAAAGCAAATATCGGAGCGAATGGTAAAGCGAATAGTAAAGCGTATGATTCTAAAAGTTCCTCGTTCGTTTGCCTTGGCACTGAGAGAAAAAACTGGCGTTAAAAGCGAAGTATCTGGGCAGTGTAATTTCCCTTTGGCTTATGCAGCAAAGCATGCTAGCGAAGTAATAAGAAAGCAAAGCTCTTCAGGTGGGGTATTTTATGCTTTGGCTCAAACCATCATCGGTCAAGGTGGAGTTGTGTATGGCTGCGCGTTTGATAAAAGCCATAAAGCCCAGCATATTCGCTGTGAAACTATGGATGAAGTTGTTCGTTGCATGGGTTCAAAATATTTGCAGAGTGACCTGGGTGATTCTTTAGAAAAAGCAATAGAAGACATAAACGCTGGTAGAGATGTGCTTTTTACTGGCACGCCTTGCCAGATAGCTGCGGTTCGCGTGGTGTGCGAAAAGCAGAAAAAGCCTTTGAACATCAAAGCGCCCCAATTGTTTAGCAGCTCCGATGAGTGCTGTGGGTGCATGGCGTGTATGGCCTTATGCCCTATGGGAGCAATAGAAATGAGGGCGGACTCTAAAGGATTTATGTACCCACACATTAATTCGAGTTTATGCGCAGGATGCATGAAGTGTGAAAGGTCATGCAGTTTTAAAGTACATTCGGACAGGTAATATCCGATACAGCTCAGTAATGTTTTATTGATGACGTAGCTTGATTGGCGTGCTTATTTATCAAGGGCTTGCGCCTTAAAAGCGCGATTGCGATCTTGAATGAATAGTTAGGTGTTGGATTGCTGAGTGTCTGGATGAGATCTTAAGAGATTGGTTAAGAGATTCAGAAAAGAGAGCAAAACATTCCCGTCAAAGAAAGTCTAATTACAAATTATTTAATAGTGGCTTGTATGGCTTATTCATATATTCTTCAAAGGATTGAGCGCCTATCCAGCAATCTTCTTCAAGCATGGTTTTCCAGATTAACTCAGCCTCTTTTGGGGAAAGAAGTCCGTCATTAAACGCCTCAAAAAGAATATCGCCAGTAGATAGATATTGAAGCTCTAGGTCGCGAATATAGAATTTAATATCGCGAAAATTATTACTGGCGATGATTCCTGAATGCTCTTTTGCCAGGGCGAGCGCAGAAGCTTCGCCGTTACCAATTGCAGGTTTTCCAGGAGCAGGTAATGTGGTCATTTGACGAAAAAGAGAGAATGCTTCTGTGCCGTAATCAATATCCATTGTGCGAGCTTCTCCAGAATTGAGAAGTGAGGTAAGTCGTTGTGTGAACTTGGGCTTATGAACACGTGATAATTCGTCAAGAACAATTTTGGGGATAACTATACGTTTAGGGTAAAGTTGAGTAAGGAGGCAGCCTTTATCGGTCCAAAGAAAAGACGAAATACAATCGGTGTCAAAAAAGAGCTGATCAGTCAAAAATATCATCGCCTTCTAGTTCGACTATATGAATATCATCACGAAAGCCATCCGTAAGGTATTCTTTTGCCTTTCCGCGAGAAATAACATTGCTTGCGAGTAAATTACTAATCAGATCAAGGTATTGTCCATAGGATTTTTTTACGTTTGATCCTTGTTGTCTATTGTAAAGATCTGTAGAGAAACCTAATCGCCGTGCGTTTTTCTTTATATTTACGCTGAGCCATTCTTTTTGCTCGAAAGAAATAGCATGTTCATCCTCCAGACGAACGAGTAATGCTTTACGAGAAATTCCATATTTCTGCTCAATTTGGATAATGTTGCATAAAAAATTGTCTGAAAGTTCACAGGTAGGAGAAATACCTCTGGCACAAATTTCGTTTTTTAGTGCTAAGCGAGGAAGTAAGAAGAAAGAAGCAAAGGAATCGGCTTCGCGTTCAGTTTGACTCATTTTAGAAACATCTGTAGTGCAAATAATAGTACCTGCTTGTTTATCAAAGTAAAGATGGAAAAACTCATGAGAAAGCGTGAAACGCTGTCGCCCATAAGTTTGTTTTGAGTTGATAGCAATAAGAGAATAATTTGTTTGTTTGATACAAAGTCCACTAATGGATTCTCCTAGCGGATGCAAAACAATACTTAGTTGAGGGATACCTTGCGATATGGTAAAGGGATCTACAGGGGTAAGATTATCTGTATTGAAGTGTGCTCGTAACTCTTCTGATAGGATAGCGCAGCGCATTTTGTAATCAAGATTGATGTTTCTAGCCATGAGTTTAATCCTTCTGACCGATCTGATTTTTTAATGCAGTCATTTCTTCTAGGTTGCTTACGATGCGGCCTATTTCTGCGAGTCCTTCTAGGTCTTGTTCATTTAAGGATTTGCTGCGAAAGGAAACGGTATTGGTAGGAAGAGGCTCTTCGCCCAAGAGCTGACTAAGTGTGCAAAAGTAGAGAGCTGAAAGCTTATTAAGCATAGTGATACCAATAGTTCTGCTTCCGCTTTCGATTTTACTCAATAGAGTTTGATCTATACCAAGATAATTTGCTACTTGTGACTGGGATAGGCCTCTGTTTTGACGGGCTAGCTTTAAATTGCTGCCAAGCGATTCCATTTCAGTTTTCATAATTATCACCCCCAAGAGCATGATAACATGATGTCATAAAAATAGATTTGAAAATAATATAATTATGACAAAGCGAAAAGCGTAAGATAAGCCATGATACAGGAAGATTATGAAACACGGGAGCGGCCTTAAGGCTATATCGCTCGCAGTGATCAAGGCCTTCAAGTTGATAAAAACCATTTAAGATTTATAAGACGAGATAAAACAATATGACACTATCGAAAAATACTAAATACGCAGGATCGGCGAACGACCTGCCATTTGTTAGACAGCTAAAATCGGAATTAAAAGCTCTTAGCGCTATTAATTTGCTAGTGGGCTCTTCCGAGGTAGATAGGGAGCTTCATAGGATAAAAGAAGAACTGCAACGCATTATTAGTATCGTGGATCGTTTCTATGAGCTATTAGGTGAGCATAATTGGATATTTTCTAATGTCCTCAATCTCAATAAAGCCGAAGAGATAATCAATGCTCAAACTATCGAAGAGGCAGAACAGAAAATTGTTTCTTATCTGAAAGAAAATGATGTTTTAAGTGTAGAGATTAGAAAATTAAATCGCTTTCAAGATATGAGGCCACGGATGGACCTTTTATTAAATGCAAGAAAAGATTTTCTCGAGGGTAGATATTATAGTGTAGTGCTGGTTCTTATTGCGGTAATGGATGGATTCGTCAATGATATAGAAAAAATCCGCAGAAGAGGGCTTCATGCGCGGTGCAGCGAGGAAATGTATCAAGACGATTGCGTAGCCGCAATGTTAGCAGGTCTTCCTTCTGTTCAAAAGGTATTTACTAAGGCAGTTAAAAAACGCAATGATGAGCCGGTGTTTGATATCTATCGAAACGGAATAATGCATGGAATGGTAACCAATTTTGATAATGAAATTATTGCGGCTAAAGCTTGGTTGATGCTGTTCGGTGTATGCGATTGGGCAGATGGAATTTTAAATACGTCAAACGATTCTACGCAAGAAGAAATGACGATCGAAGAAGCCTTGAAAAAAATGCTGGAAATGGGGGAACGGAATAGGCTAGCTCAAGAATATCTTGATTCTTGGAACTCTCATAATGTTAATTTAGATGATCCCGCATGCGAGGAAGACAAGGTGCTACTTCTTGCTTGTGAGTCTTTTTTAAACGCTTGGAAAGATAAAAATTACGGAAAGCTAAGTCGATATTTCCCAAATTATTCAAAACAACCAATCGGCCAGATGGCAAAAACAGCACGACTAGAATACTCACGCTATCCAATAGCTGATTTTGAAATTAAATCAGTTGAAAGAGAGGCTCCTGCGGTTGCGTATCTTAATGCAGCAGTGTGTGCGGAAAATCTAATATGGGGTGTAAGACTAAGATGGGTACGACTAAATAATGGAGGGTTCGCAAGCGCTGATTGTGAGCCTGGAGAATGGAAGCTGATGAGATATTTAATCGATCCATTTCCGACCAAGGAAGTTTGAAGCTGCTTATACAATTGGTTGTGTACTGTAAATGTACAATTCTAGTTTTGTTGGTAAAAAACAATTTAATTCGGTGTCAATATTAGGCTATTACCTGCAGATACGCTTAAAACATGTTTCGGTTACCAATTTCCCGTATTTAAGGAAAGGCAATCAAGTTGAGCAAGAACGAAACAGATAGAGACGAAACTTTCGAACCAAAAAACCAAGACACCTTTTCTGTAAATCCTCAGCAACTTGTGCGAGTGTTTATCAGTTCTAAGTGTGGTGATGGAGGTCCATTTACAAAGATTCGAAAAGATCTTGCTATAAAGATAGAAGAAACAGGAGTCTTCTCCGCATATATATGGGAGCGCGGTGGTGCTGCAACTACTACTGCAGAGGAGAACTATAGAATGGAATTACGCGATAGCGATGTCTGCGTTTTTATCCTAGATAATTCTGTTGACGTACCTGAAGGAGTACTTAATGAAATAGAGGAAGCTAGACTTTCTGGGAAAAAATGCATGTATTACTTCTGTGTTGAGAACGGCAGAAAGCATTTGCCTCTTCAAGAAGAGCTGAGGGGTCCAAAGGGTCCCACTTACACCATTGTTCAGCATTTGACTGGTATTCCAAGCCAGGTTGTTCGGGACCTTCAAGAAGATATCCTGAGGATTTATCGTGGTTGGTGCAATAACTTCATTGCGTCGCAGGAGAATATTGAAACTATTTCTTTAAGTTCGTCGGTAAAGTCATTTTCAGTGGGCTTACGCAAAGATGATCTTGGGCAACTTAAAGCAACGTCAGCATTTTTCGCCAATTTTTTACTTAATGCGAAAGTTGAAGAGCATCCTGCAGGCAAACTAGATGCCGCTCTTTTATCATTCGCTAAATCTATGTATGTTGATTTTAATGTCGCTCAATTCGATTACACCGAATTGAGCGAGGCAATTCAGGAGATTCTTCCAAAACAGTATACGGATTTAATTTCTGGTAGATGGGAGGTCATTCGCTTATATTTTTCTAACAATGCAAAGTCTGCTGTCAAAAAGTTAGAGGAACTTCTAGAAATTTCTGAGAATAACCAGCTTGACAAGTGGTTTATTGACGATATTTTGATTGACCTTCGGAATATTTCTTTTGAAGTTGAAGACTTGCTTGTTAAAAACCGTTTTCAGAGACAACTAGAAGAAGATCCTTCGAGTGTCGTCTATCCGCAAATAGATAGGGAAGAGACGAATTTCTACGAAAAAATCAATGACGATAATTATAAGGAAATTACTCGCTCTATGGGGACTGTGATAATCGGAGATAATGCTACGAGATTTTTAGAAGAGATAACGCGAATATTTGCGATTTCTGTCTGTTTTGGTTCTCTTACTCATATATCTCGAGTTGTGAAGCATATGCGGAGTGCTTTGTCGTATTTGTCTTCTAAATATAGCAGTATTAACCTGAATACCGCTTTTGTAAAACTCGCCATTGTAAGTGGAAAGCAGGGGGATGGCGAGTCTGTTTTGCAGACATTTACGACAACACAATTTGATTGTGATGAAAAATCTGCAATGGATCTTTTCGAATTTTGTGCTGGGTATAAAGGTTTAAACAGTAGTTTAATAACTGTATTTGAATCATTTAAGATAATAGGTTGTTATCTTAATGAATCCGATTTCTTCAAGGCGCAGGCGGTATTTGTTCAAGCCGTTGAAAAAGAACTAAAAAGCGAAGATCCATGGAAGCCTAAGTCAAAGTCTATTTTTGGGGCAATTAGTTCAAATATTGATAGACTTTCCGTGGGATGGATTGTGTCAATTTGCGAAAAGGCAATCAAAAGTAAAAGGCGTTTTTGGATAATTCAAGCATTAAGGTTCATTGCTTTAAATGGTAAGGAATTGCTTGAGAAATCGGCATCTAATCAGAAAAGGCTTATTAATGCCATAGGAGTTCTCTTAAACGACAATGCAACCGATTTATTTTATTCCGAATCAGCCTGTGTAGCTTTGGTCGCTTTGTCGAAAGTAGTTTCTTCTGATTTAAAAAAATCAATTAATAGAATCACCGATCTTTTATCTGAGGAGCTCAAAGTTAAGTATAAGTTGTTTTCTGAAGAAGAAGCTCCTGATAGAAGTTTGATACTTTTAACTGAGCAACAAATTGATCTGCTTGAGTCGGCAAATAGAACACAAGGAATTGGAGGTGCATTTTCGTTTGGCGAAGATCATGCAGGGTTGTTTGCAGCATATATAAGTCAAATGAAAAGCTTCGATTCAGGTTTAGTAAGGCGAGGGTTCAATGCCTTAATCTCCTGTTTGCAATCGGGAAATCAGGACTGTGATTCAAAATATAATGCAGTAAGGGCAATTGAGTCGCTAATGATGAAGTTTGATATTGCTGATATGGATCCAAATAAATCTTTGGAGTTTCTACTTGATAGCCCAGAGGTTTATCTTTCTGCAAAATATTTGGGAGGAAAGGTGTCTGCCTTCCTTTTGGATGTTCATATGAATGCTATTTCTGCAGCCATTGGAAAAACCAACGGAGAAGATCTTATTCTTTCTCTTGCTAAGTGCTATGGAGAAGATTTGTATACTCGGGCAAATGCAGGTGAAGCCCTTCGTTTGATCTTTTGCTCTAAGATAGCTGGTGATTTACCTTCCGAAGTTCTATCTGCAGCTTTTTCGTATGCTAGTTTTATGGCTAGATCTGCACATTTTCAATTAAATTATCGAGGACTAGAACTCATGTCTGATTGCTTAAAATCCAAATTACTTCGGGACATGACAGCTGAAATATTAAAGATGTCATATATTGGGCAAGTCCCCAGATGCAAATATACCATCATTGATTCCCTACCTGTGATCCACTCCTTTAGTCCTGATCTTGCTTCAGAGATTGAGGGAATGGCAAGAAGAGACAATGCGGTAGTCTTTGCTAAACGTTTAGATAAAATAAAAAGTTGGTGAATATTGCGAGATCCAATCATAAATCCTAGAACGGTAATCCATTTGCTTAGCGGATGGACAATGGGGTAGTATCATATCGCCAACCTCTCGGTGGATAGTGGCAATTCTCTCTATATGTAGCGTTGTTCAAGTAATGGGTTGTATCTGAAAGATGAAAGCTTGCTTACGATAATCGATTATCATGCGATCAAATAATGGTAGTGCTAAAAGAAAATATTTGAGAATTACTCAGTGGTGCTCAATCGCAATACTGGTGGTACTAAACGGCGCAAATATCCACTTAAAGAGCGGAGCAGCTTTCGCTGGCAATATAGATGACTCCTACGCACACAAATAATCCTACACAAGTTAACGTTGTAGTTTTTAAAAATAATTGGTCAGCCAAAACGAAATTACCCATTGCCCTTATTCGCGCAGGAATGGGATTGCACCTGAAATTAACCCATGAATTTAGGTAAATAGTGAAGCGCCAAAACGGTAATCAAGAAAATAATCGTCAAACACAAAATTGTATTAGCGACTGGTATTAGAAAAGCATAATTATTTGCAGCGGAAAGAATAAGAAAGTATATTCCAAGTGTAATTCCAGAAATAAAAAGCAAATTTCTTTTTACTAGGAAATTAAACCTATTGATTCGTATGTCTTTTTTATATTGGTTGACCAGCCACCTAGTTCCTGCGATTGCTGCCAAGACGAACCCTCATAGCTCAACCGCTGAGATATCGCAGACATTCATGACGAATTGGAAGAATTCGGTAATCGCGTTCATTTAGACCTTTCTTAGTAGGTAACTTATTGTGGATAAATATTGGCTGAATACAGTTGCAAGACAAATTATTTTAGTTACTAGTTGTTTTCGGTAAACTTGGTACATAGGGTTTTAACGCGTCTAGTAATTTTTCTTTATGATCGCTATGTAATAGCCCGATTATTTTCTTGCAATATTCTTTATCGTTAATTCCGAAAAAATGTCCAATGCTGCTAGAGAGGCCTTTGGCATTGTAAACTTTCAGCACTTTTTCGTAGTCAGCGGCAGTTTTAATATCAGTAAAATAAGCCTCTTGTTTGAGCAGTTCTTCTTCAGGTTTGATTTTGGCTATTGCATTCTTAAATTTTTCGGAGAGTGTATCGCCTTCCGCTTCCGTAACTTCGATGCTGCTATATAGTGTTTTGAGGCACGATTTTGTTGCTTGTTCAATTTGGCGGGTTAATTCATTCGCAAAACGTTGATGGATAATATAATCTTTGATTTCTTGGATGACGTTATCAATATTGTCACAGGCAAATCGTTCAGCAGCTATGCGTAAAACAGGTTCAACCAAAAACAAGTTTTCTATCTCCGCTACCTCCAAACAGAAAATTCCTTTAGATTTCAATGCCGTAAGTTCTTCATCGCTTCGATAATCACGATCTATTAATCCGTACGCCGCAAGTGAGTGTAATTTTTTTGCGGCATTGAAGGCTTTGGTATTAGAAATTACCTGACTGCAGCCTCCACATGGAACCACATAAAAACTAGGATAAAGAGCGGAATACAATTGTGTGTCGTAGCTGTTGCTAGTGCCTTCAACAAACAAGACATTTTTTCTATTTCCCAATAGCTCAAGTAACAGTTGCTCAGGTAGATCACTTTCGGGGATAAAATTCCACTCCCAGTATTCTCCATCAAAGCTCTTGACCCAGACCTTGTCTGAATCTTTATGAAAGGCAGCTAACTGGGTGTCATGAGTAATAAAAACAAACAAACAATCTGGACGTGCATTCTCTAAAGCTTGCCATAGCCTGCTCATTAATGAAGGGTGAAGATGAACTTCAGGCTCATCTATAATTAATATTTTATTCTTGGGGACACAAAGAACTTGTGCAGCAAGGTATAGAACCGAACGTTCGCCATCGCTCATTTCCGTACCTGAATATTCCGGATCTTTGCTAGAAATTGATGCTGCAAAATGAGCATCCTTCATTTTTAACTGTCTATGAGGAAATATCTGATCCCAAATAGAAAACAATCTATCTAACGACGATTCACGAGTATGGGGTTTTTCGGCACCGTGCTCTTCGGCGTATTTACAGTCTTCAACATATTGTTGATTCTCGTTATTTAGTTGTGCAATTAGAGCTGCTAGTACGTCATCAAAGTCATCCAAAAGTTTTGTGGTATAGCACCTGCCCCATTCCCATCGTTGATCCTTTGACTGATGATAGGCTTTTTCTGTCCCTCCATAAAAGATAATATCCTCAGCTTCTGAATAGCTTTTTAGAGGAATCTTCTCGGAGAAATTAATATTTCTTTGGGCTGAAATTCTGTGAACTCCTTCAAAATTTTGTTGTTCAATCCATGCACCGAGTTTTGATTTTCCAGACCCGTTAGCACCAATAATAATTAAAGAATTAACAGCTGTAGTATGTTGCTTGGGCTCGTTATTTACGCTGGGCAAAAAATACGTGTATCGATCTGTAAAAGTCATAAGATCACCTACCTGCTTATGAAAGATGGCGTCTGACTGCCGCATGGAAAGAGCAGTCTGGTTGGTTTGAATTTTGTTTATATCTCCTTGTTTTTATAGTAATACCAAATCAAATGGTCAAATCCATTACGACTAATCTCGTCATCGGCATGTGAAATTATTTCATCAATGCACTCCTGGTATACAGCGTAGTTTTCCAAGCTCTTTTGGGAGCGTTTCTTCAGTTGGAAATGCTTAATATATTTTGGCAACGTTTTTCTTACAACGCTGTCATAATTTGAATAGTTGTCTTGTTCTTCTAAGCCATCAAATAAGTAAAAACAAGTGTAGTGACAAAACTTTGAAGCAAAGGATCGGCAGCAATATTTTCCGTTGTCGGCTACATTTTCACTCAGTAATTTAATTAATTCATAAGGTCGTTCTTGATTATGTTTGTTATCTTTTGGGTCTCTGAGGTACTGTGATAGCGTTTCGGGGTCGATCTCAATGATTTTTTCGATAAGCCTATCGAGGTATTCGGATGGAAGTCGTGTCGAATTTTCTTTATTTATTGCACGGCAATACTTTTTCATTGTTTCCTTGTAAGCTGGGTTGTCTGTAGGCTGGTATGTTTTGAAAAAACTGGAGAGCTTGTCGAACCAGTCTCTGGAAGAATTTGAGGATGGCTTCTGTCGAAAACCGGAATAGCGCGAGTTGTTTCTT
>OCHV01000093.1_pt1 | contig 96010 bp, 79 predicted proteins | sample 1538461 | NCBI WGS metagenome assembly OCHV01 (sample SAMN04571692, study PRJEB22368) | human gut metagenome | biome: human gut; material: stool | host: Homo sapiens | place: Luxembourg | collected 2012-08-03 | reverse complement strand
TTATGTTAAAGCGATGTGAGCTCCCCTAAAGAACTTTCATCGCTTTGTTATTATATTGGATTCTTTTGAAAAGTCGTATTGCCTTTCACAAGTTTCACGGCTTAGTAGCACGAAATAATACTCAACCATAAAGAATATCAATTATCGATGTTCGTCCCTATTCCTAATGTAAGCACATCCGTAGATTCTATTTTTACCATATTTCCAGATGTAATATAGTGCATGTACCTTTCCTTCGTTTTGAATGATAAAATCATGTAGTTGCCTGTTTACATCATTTTCCACACAAGCTATAATCTTCCCATTGTCTTTCCTCTTTATTATAACGGCATTGTCATATTGATTGTTTCCTTCTGCTATTGCATATCCGTGATGTACTCCATAATCAGCCTGCTTTAGGCATTTGTATTGCATCCCGGTAAGTTTGTAGCATCCGTATTTTTCATACTTAAGTAGCTTGACACATTCTTCGCTGAAAGTTTTATTGGATCTGTGCAGTCTGCTGGTGTTCTTGAGTTTCTTGTTTTCTTTTCGTATAATCCATATGGCAGCTACAATGGTAATGCCGATAAGTAAAAAGGTTTCCATGAGAGTCTTGTGATTTAAGATATTCTGTAACAAAAGTATTCAATATTTTAATTATTTGCAAATGATTCATACATAAATAGATTTATTCCATTGGATTTTTGAGTAGGATAAAGTTTATGTTGTTTCTTAAATTCAGGAAGAAGTTGTATTTTTGCTTGTCCTAAAAATAAAATGGAAAGTGATTCATTTTCTTTCTGTAGCATGCTCTTTGTGAAAAGGGTCTCATGCATTAAATTGTTTACAAGCGGTGTTAGTCGTTGGATTATCATCGCTTTATTTATTTTCTCTTATTTGAATAGTAATTATTTTCAAGAGGAGAGGTTGTCTATATGAAGAGGAATAATATAGTGGAGAAATTTGCAGATTGATTTGTTTGATAATGTCTTTGTGGTTATCTATTGCTTAAAATTAAGGCTTTCTGTAAATAATGATTTTTTAAGTAAACCAACGGACTTTGTTTTTTGTTTATTTTAGAAATAAGAGATTTGTCTATTGTTTTTAGAATCTCTAAATATTGTACCCTTTGTGAAAAGCGTTCCAGTATTTGTCGTGTTTTATTGTGCGATGAGAGTCAGCGGATTCTTGTCGCTTTATTTTTTCTTTGGTTCAATAAATACTCCATAAAATATTAATGATGTTTTATTGAGCGGTATACTTCAGAATTTGAGATGTATATGATGTTTTTTGTGTTAATAATTTGCGATATATAAATTTCCATTATAATTTTGCAGGACGTAAACATGTGGGTTGTGAAACTCAATAAATGGAATAGTTAGTAAAGTCAAAGTTAAGTTTTTGTATTAAGAAAGGGCTTCTACTTCAGCGGAGGGTTATGGGGCTCTTTTCGTGTTTTAGGTAATGCCAATGATGTTTCAGGTTATCTAATAATTTAGAGGTTGATATGGTCCTATGAGAAAAACGGCAAGATATAATATTGTTTTTATGATGCGCTAAATAAAATAGCCACAGTTTTTATTCAAAGGATGAATTTCTCTATGAAAGAAACGTTTTATTTGAGAAATTCATTTATGTGCACTCTTTTTTTGAATTCATTATGCTTTAAGAAGACAGCATTCAAAGTAAACAGCCTAGATTTTATCATCGAGTTAGCTGGAGGCAAATAGTCAGTAAACGAAGTGAGTGGTAATATACATAACTCCTGGGAGGAGACAAAGTGTTATAAAAAGTTGTGCAGATTGAGGTAAAATGTATAAAGAAAAGTGTTTTTTGAAGAATATTTTATAACACTATCCTGCCTGTTTGACTTTTGGTTATAGCTTCTCAATATCCGTAAGTTATTTCTTTATTACGGGTGGTATGGCGGTTCCTTATGTTACTCATATCGGTCAGTTTAACAGTCTATACATTGGATCTTTTTGTATAGAACCATATTGTCAAGAGAGCTTCGCACTAAACCATTATTGGTAATGCACGCTTTTTTAGGCTACTATTGACGGAACAATGAGTTCAGACGCAATGTTGAACAATTACTTGTGCGACTTTTTGTCACAAGAAATACTTAAAGATGCAAAAAAGTTATTAACTCGCGATGAATTAGTTGTCTTACATTTTATTATTTTAGGAATATTCCGATTTATTTTGAGAATATCCCTAATGTGAAATAAGAATATAATTCGAATAATTTTCTGCTAGTGTTCTGAAGTTCTATATCTGAATCTCTTCTTTTCTATAAGCTTGTGGAGTTACATGATATTTTTTTTTGAAACATTTACTAAAATATTTTGGAAAGCTGAATCCTGTTCGGTCAGATATTTCGGATATATTTAATTCAGGATTATTCTTTAGCAAATATGCAGCTCGTTTCAAACGGATAGTCATAATGAGGTCACTTGGAGTCTGTCCTGTTATTGCTTTTAGTTTGGTGAATAATTTAGTTCTGGCAATTCCCATTTGGGCAACAAGTTGGTCTACACTAAAATTCACATTATCAATTTCATTTTCAATAATTTCTGTGACTTTATCCATAAACTTTTTATCCAGGATATTATTGGTCAGAATTAGAGTATTTATTTGCGGTTGTTTACTGAATTTCTCCTGTAACATAATTCGATTATTAACGAGATTATTGCATCTTGATAATAAAATATTGATATTAAATGGTTTGGCGATATAATCGTCTGCTCCCATTTTCAAACCTTCCAGATTGTGTTCAATTGTAGTTTTGGCAGTTAACAGAACGACGGGAATATGGCAAGTATCGAAATTCTGTTTGATAGCCAGGCAAAGTTCTGTACCTGACATTTCAGGCATAATGATGTCACTGATAACAATATGAGGCATTTCCGAACACGTTTTTTCCAACCCTTCTTTACCATTAACAGCAGTAATTACTGTATAAAGTGATTTGAAAATGTTGACTAACATTTCTCTAAGCGAGTCATTGTCTTCTACAATTAGTATTTTGTATTTTCCTTCTTTTGGTATACTTTCGTTATCTATATTTTCCTTTTCCTGCTCTAGAGGCTGTTGATAGACTAAATTCAAGTTAGTGACTTCATTTGAACAAGAAGTATTGGAATTTGTACAAATTTGGTCGTTTGTGAAATGCTCTTTTCCTGTCATTAGGTGGATGCGGAAAGTTGTTCCCTCTCCAAGCTCGCTGGACACATCAATATTTCCATGATGCAATTCGATGATACCCTTAGTGAGAGCCAGACCAATACCAGTACCTGTATGTGATGGGGAATCTATGTCTGCTTGATAAAAACGATTGAAGATCTTATCAATATCTTTTTCAGCAATGCCTGAACCATTATCTGTTATTTCAATTAACACTTCCTGATTTCTCTTCCTGACTGCGATAGATATTGTTCCCCCTGCTTTGGTATATTTGAATGCATTAGAAATAAGATTATTAATAGCTTTTTGCATTTGTTTGGCATCAAACCATACACTGATATTATTACTGCTTTTTTCAAAATTAAAAGTGATTTGGCGTTGTGCCGCGTATTCCAGAAACAGCAGGTAGTGTTCATATATAAAATGAACCATATTGTGTTCGCAGACTTTGATGGTCATATGTCCTTGTTCTTGTTTCCGGAAATCCAGTAATTCGGTTATAAGTTCTCTTAACTGCAGGCAACTTTTGTAAACTCCCAAAATCTTATTGTACACATTGGGGTTGAAAGAACGTACTTGCAGTAGCATTTCCATTTGGCCGATAATAAGTGTCAACGGTGTTCGGAACTCGTGGGATATGTTGGTGAAAAAACGTAGTTTTGCCTGATTTAGTTTTTCGATATCTTCGATATGTCTTTTTTCGTATTTAAGAGATTCCTGTAATTTTAGGCGATGATGATATGTATGTATGATATAATATGTAAGTATGATGATACTTATAATGTATGCTAAATAGGCCCATATTGTACGATAAAAGGGAGGTAATATTTCTATTTGTAATCGACTAGGGGGAACTAGCTTTTCGTTTACGTTTTCTGCTTTTACAATTAATGTATAATTGCCGGGAGCAAGATTAGTATAAGTAATAGTGTTTTGCTCCAATACATTCCATGTGTCTGAGAAACCTTCCAATCGATAAACAATTTTATTCTTATTGAAAGGTATGTAATCTGTAGTTGTGTATTCGATATTGAAAATGTTCTGAATAGATTTTAGGGTTATTTTTGGGGTATATGTAATATTCCGGTGTAATATTCCACTTTGGTCTCCAGTCTGAATATTTTCTCCGTTCACTGTTAGACGATATGGAAGTATGCGATAAGATCGTGGCGCCTGTTCCAAATCTTTTTCCTGGAAAGAAATCATTCCGGTGGTTCCACCAATAAATATTTCTCCTTTCCGGCTTTTATAGAGCGCATTTTCACTTATACAGCTTAAGGGCAATTCATCATAGTTCCTGAATTCTTTATGTTGATAATCTAATATTGAGAATCCTTTATCCGTTGTCACTAACAATTTTTCAGGTGATAGTTCGCAAATATTATATATTACATTGCTGGCAAGCCCGTTTTTACGTTTATCGAAATTGATAAAATCATCAGTCTCTTTTCTATATAAATCTAGTCCATTTTCGTTTGTACAAAACCAGAGCCTTTTTTGACTGTCCTCGTAAATGGAATTAATGCTATTGCTACTGAGACTGTGTTTATTACTGTTCTTATGTTTGTAAATGGAGAATTTTTGACTGTCAAAATGATAAGCACACGCTCCGCTGTTATTGTTGGCTATCCATAATGTACCTTCGTGGTCTAAAGTCAGCCCTATAGTGGATATCGTATTATAAAGCGCATTCTTATCCTGAAATAACAATTTGCATTTGCCTGTTTGTGGGTTAAATAGCGTGACTCCATTTGCTGTGGCCAATATCAATTGTTTCTGATAAGGAATAATATCCTCCACAAGATTGGACGGAAGAGAACTGCTATCTCCTTTTTTATTTTTATATTGAGTGAAATGCCCAGTCTTCATATCTAGTCTGTTCAGTCCTTTTAGATGTATACCAAGCCATAATACTTGTTGCAGAGAATCATAGTAGACAGCCCTCACATTATCATGTGGTAGATTACAGGAACTACTTTTGCTTAGATAACGTTTGTAAGTCCGGGTAGCAGGATTATATTTATTGATTCCTCCCCGTTCAGTACATATCCATAAGTTTCCTTCGCAATCTTCTAGCATACGTCCGATAATGGGAGAACTTAATCCTTCCTCCTCTTTGGAAGAGGCCTGATATTCGCGATAAATCTGTTTTTGTGGATTGAAATAATTGATGCCGCCGGAATAGGTTCCTATCCAGATAGTTCCTTGTTTGTCACAGTATAACCCCCAAATAGAGGAATGGCTTAAACTTTTGTTATGTTCCTGTTTAAAATATCTGTAAAATTCTCCTGTATTTTTATCATATTTGTTCAACCCGTTAAAAGTTCCTATCCATATGTTGCCTTCTGTATCTTCGCAACACCTGTGAGTAAAATTGGAACTGATTGTCGTCGGATCTTCCTCTTTACACTGAAACCTGTCAATTTGTTCGCCTTGAATGCGGTACAGCCCATGACCGGAACTTGCGGTTATCCAATACTCTCCGTTACTATCTCTGAAAATATCAGAAATATTCCCTGCTGTAATAGGATGGGTTAGTTCTTTTTGGGGAGTTAGTATATATACTCCCCGGTCACTTCCGATGAGTATGGAATCATTATGTATATATAATTTTCTGATATATCCTTCGTTATCCGGAAATTTATAGAAAGGCTCCAGCTTGTTGCCGTTGTATTTAAATATTTGTTTGGATGTTGCAGCGTATAAATAACCGGAGAAGAACTGCGCTTTCATATTATTTCTGGTTATCGTACTAAATAAATCTTTTTCTATATCATAAACGGAGATACCTCTGTTGGTCATAATAAAAACGTGTCCGTTCCGGTCACCGGTAATATGATATATATCATTGTATAAAATGCTGTTGGAAATATCTTTCTCCTTTTGATAGATTTTAATTTTTTTTCCGTTATATACGCCGATTCCATTGCGAGTACCGAACCACATGAATTCACGTTCATCCTGATAAATGGAAGAAATGGAATTATTAGGTAGGCCATCGTCGGTTGTCAGATGAAGAAATGATATGCTTTGTGCTTTTCCTGATAATGTGTATATTAGTAAATAAAAAATGATTATAATCCTGCTTTTCATATTCTAGATCTTATTATACAGATTACAAATATATCGTTTTTATTAAATAAAGAGTATGTGTGTATTTTCTTTTTTTGTCGTTTATTGTACATTTTAGGTCGTTTATTGTACATCGCTGCTTTTTGTCTCATTGTATATATTTGACATCCTCTTTCTGTACATATATTATCCCTTTTTTGTGATTAGCATGCGTATTTTTGTTTTCTCAAAATAATATGAATTATTTATGAAAACTATTATTTCAATTTGTATAGCCTTGTTTTTCACTTTTGTGTGTGCTTGTGAAAGGGTAGAGGAAAATTATCTTTCAGAAAACGTTGAGTATGCAGCGGCGCAATATGATTTGTTGATAGAAAAACTGGAAAAAAATGGTAAACCTTGGGCACCTCGTACGGTAGATACTAAAGGAAATATAGTATATGCCCGTAACGTATGGGACTGGACTTCGGGCTTTTTCGCGGGAAGCCTTTGGTATTTGTATAATCTTACGGGAGATGAGAAATGGAAAACATTGGCGAAAAAGTATACGGAAGCTCTGAAACAACAACAATATATAACTTCTCATCATGATATCGGCTTTATTATAGGATGTAGTTATTTAAATGGTATGCGTATGGGGCAGGAGGCATATGATACAATTATCGTGCAAGCGGCCAAGTCCCTTTCCACTCGGTTTCGTTCTGGAGCCGGAGTTATCCAATCATGGAATACCCGTACAGGATGGCAGGCACAAAGAGGCTGGGAGTGTCCTGTTATTATTGATAATATGATGAATTTGGAAATTCTTTTTGAGGCAACTTCTCTTTCCGGTGATTCTACTTTTTACAATATGGCGGTTTCACATGCAGATATGACTTTAAAGAATCATTTTCGTATGGATGGGAGCTCTTATCATGTAGTTGATTATGATATGAGAACAGGTAAGGTGCGAAGTCGTTGCACAGCTCAGGGATATTCCGACGAATCAGCTTGGGCACGTGGGCAAGCCTGGGGTATTTATGGATATACAATGTGTTATAGGTATACACGTCAATTAAAATATCTTGAGCAGGCAGAAGCTGCCTATGAATTCGTATGTACACATCCCAATCTTCCTGAAGATTTGATTCCTTATTGGGATTTTGATGCAGTGAATATTCCCCATGAATTAAGAGATGCTTCCGCTGCTGCTATTATGGCTGCCGCCTTGTATGAATTGAGCATGTATTCGAATAAAGCAAAGTATAAAGAGACGGCAGATAAGGTAATGCATTCTTTGTCATCATCGGATTATCGGAGTAAGATTGGTGAAAATCACAATTTCTTATTGATGCATTCTGTTGGAAGTTATCCGCATGGAAACGAAATAGATGTCCCTTTGATTTATGCAGATTATTATTTTCTGGAAGCATTGAAGCGGAAAAGGGATTGCGACATTGAAGCTAAGAGTAAATCAGTGCAGAAGTAGTGCTGTAATGGTGATTTTTTTGTACTAAAAGGGTGTTTTTTTGTACAATGATTAATAGAGAACTTGGGAGGATAATTTTTATACTTCTTATGTACGTTTTTGGTTTTTGTTTTTTGGTTTTCTAACTATATTCGCAGTGTGAATAAACATTTTTGTCAGGTCGTTTTTTAGTCAATTTGATGAATTTTTAATCATTCTAGTAACTTAAATTTAAATGCAATGAAAGACTTTTTCACTCCAATGAAGATACCCCAAAAATGGGTATGTCTGCTAGCGATGTCTTTTGTGTTTGGACAACAGGCATTTTCTTCAGAGAACTATGTGACGGAAAGTATAGCTGTTTCGGCAGATATTATGCAGCAGAAAAGTAAGACGGTTGTTGGTACGGTAACTGATAATGGCGAGCCTATAATAGGTGCCAGTGTCGTGGTGAAGAATGCCGGTAAAGGTGTTATAACAGATATGGATGGGAATTTTAAACTGGATGTTCCTGTTGGTGCGACAATTGTCATATCTTATGTCGGATATGATAGTAAAGAAATTGTTTATAAGGGCGAGTCTACTTTAAAAGTTGAATTATCTGAAGATGTTTTGCAGTTGCAGGAAGTACAAGTTGTAGCGTATGGCGTAACGAAGAAAGTGACAGTGACGGGTGCTATTTCATCTGTGGGTACAGAAGAAATTCTTAAATCACCAGTCTCAAGTATATCCAATGCATTGACCGGCAAATTACCGGGGTTGTCTACTGTGCAGCAGACTGGGCAGCCGGGAGCTGATGATGCAACAATGTATGTCCGTGGTGTCGGTTCGTTGACAGAAGGATTATCGTCACCACTTGTTTTGGTAGATGGAGTAGAACGTTCGTTCAACCAACTTGATCCTAATGAAATTGAAGATATTTCTATTTTGAAGGATGCTTCGTCAACGGCTGTGTTTGGTGTTCGTGGTGCTAATGGTGTTATTTTGGTAACAACGAAAAGGGGACAAGAAGGAAAACCTAAAATAAATGTATCTACTTCTTATTCTTTACAAATGCCAACGCGTATGCCGGAATTTGCCAACAGTTATGAGTATGCAAGTACATATGTCAATGCCCAGCGTCGGGATGGAATAGAGAGTAACTTTGCTTTTACGGATGAAGCGATTGAAGCCTACCGGACACACAGCAATCCTTTAGCTTATCCAGATACGGATTGGGTGGATATGTTAATAAAGGACGTGGCTTTGCAAACGCAACATAATTTTTCTATTTCCGGAGGAACAAGAGGAGTCCGTTATTTTGCTTCCTTGGGTGTGTTGACGCAAGATGGTCTATTCAAGTCGTTTGAGAAAGAGTATGATGGTAATTTCAAATATAACCGTTACAATTATCGTATAAATCTGGATTTGGACCTGACGAAAACCACATTGATGCGTATGAATTTAGGTGGGCGTGTTAATGATAAGCGTACGCCGAATTATGAAGGAAGTAGTGATATCGGATTATTGTTCCGTGATATTTATTGGGCTATTCCAATGTCGGGGGTAGGTATTATGGATGGAAAATGGATATGGCCTGATACAAAAGAATTTAGTCTGCCGGGTACTGTAAGAGACGGACTTTATCCATATTATGGAAAAGGATATAACACTTCAGCAGGGAATATCCTGAATTTTGATTTTATGCTGGAGCAGAAATTGAACTTCATCACTAAAGGTTTGAAGGCACATGTAAAAGCATCTTATAATAGCGGTGTGACTTTGAAAAAGTTGCGTAAAACTTCTTATCCTCATTATGAGACGATAGTAAATGAAGATGGTACAGTGAATTTGCGTAAAGTGGGAGATCAGACCAATCTTCAATATTCGGAGAGTACAAGCCGGAGCAGAGACTGGTATATGGAGGTCGCCATGAATTATAAGCGTGATTTTGGTGATCATCATGTTTCAGCCTTGGCTATGTACAATCAAACAATGAAATATTATCCGGATAGTAATCCGGATGAATTTAAATCTATTCCCCGAAGCTATATCGGTTTAGTTGGGCGTGCTACTTATGACTGGAAAACACGTTATATGGTTGAAATGAACGTGGGGTATAATGGTTCTGAGAATTTTGCGCCAGGTAAGCGGTTTGGTCTTTTTCCCGCAGTATCAGCAGGTTGGGTTCTGACAGAGGAAAACTTTATGCAACCTTTAAAACCGTGGTTGAGTTATTTTAAACTTCGTGCTTCCTATGGTGTAGTGGGGAATGATCGTGTGAGTGGTAACTATCGTTTTCTTTATCTGCCGGATTCTTATAATCCGTCGACAGGTAGTTATTATTTTGGAAATTCCATATCTACAGCATGGCAAGGTGCAGTGGAAAGTAAGATTGGTAATCCCGACGTAACTTGGGAAACGGCTGCAAAGCAGAATTATGGGGTGGATGCTTATTTCATTAACAGCAAACTAAAAGTTAATTTTGATTATTTTATTGAGCGTCGTAAGGATATTCTCACAAATCGTAAGGTTCTGCCAACTTATTTAGCAGCAAATTTGCCTATTGCCAATATTGGCAAAGTTGATAATAAAGGATATGAACTGAGTGTAAACTGGAGAGATAGAATTCATGATTTTAGATATCATATAGGTTTCAATCTGGCTTATGCTAAAAATAAGATCGTCTTTCAAGATGAAGTTCCCTATCCTTACGATTATATGAGAAAGACCGGTAAGCCGGTTGGGCAACAGATGGGGTATAAATACGATGGATTCTTTTCGGAAGAAGATGTGGCAAAGTATGAGACCGAACGTGGTAAATCAATACCGGATCATGGAACAGGGTATATTCCTAAGCCGGGTGATGTGAAATATAAGGATTTAAATAATGACCATAAGATAGACCAGTACGATGTTGCCGCTATCGGTTATCCAGTTTACCCACTTCTTACAGGAGGAATAAATTTGGGATTTTCCTATAAAGGATTCGATTTCAGTATGACATGGTCCGGCGCAACAAAAGTTTCCCGCTTATTGGATGATATTTTTCGTGAACCGTTTGGAGCCACAGATTCTCGTTCGTTAATGAAATATATGATAGATGACATGTGGACGCCGGAAAAAGGAAATTCAGCTAAAGCTCCTGCCATCTCGTTTACGAATAAAGTAAATAATTACAGAGACTCGGATTTATGGTTACGTGATGCTTCCTACTTGCGTTTGAAAAATGTGGAGATTGGTTATAATTTTCCTAAAAAAATATTGAGCAAAATTAATATTGGAAGTCTGAGAGTTTTTGCAACAGGTTATAACTTGTTGACATTAGATAAATTGAAAATTGTAGATCCGGAATCTCGTCCCAACGGTAATGCAATGTATCCGGTAGTAATGGTGATAAATATGGGCTTGAAAGTAGGATTTTAATTTATAAAAATAAAGTTAGTCATGAAAAAGATAAGAAAATATATTTATCTGTTACTGATCTTCTCATATGTTTCTTTTACATCATGCGAGGATTTTGCTTTAGGGGAGAAATTTCTTCAGAAACCTCCTAGCGGGGATGTTACTATCGACACTATTTTTTCGACGGCAGAGTATGCCCGGAGAGTATTATGGTATGCTTATTCGAAATTGCCTTATGGCTTTTCTACCGGTTATAATAATTCGACTTCGATGCGTGTGGGTTCAATAGAATCGTTGACTGATCTGGCACAGTCATATGTTGGTTATGCAGGAGCGGATAAGTTGTATTATCCGGGACTTTATAATGCCGGAAGTGAAGACGAATCAGGTGGAGAGGATCATGCAACTAAATACAATATGTACGCACGTGATCCTTGGAAAGGGATTCGCCATGCATGGGTCTTTATTAATAATGTGGACCGAGTACCGGATATGACGGCGGAAGAGAAGTTGCGTTTGAAGGCGGAGGCCAAAATTACCATTGCTGTGCAGTATTCTGAAATGTTGCGTCATTATGGAGCCTTACCTATTGTTGACCATGCTATTATGCCGGAAGAAATGGGGTTACCGGAGCGTGCCACTTTGCAACAGACTGTGGATTTCATAACCCGGTTGTTGGATGAGGCTATTGCATGCAAAGAATTACCTTGGGCTTTGCCGGAAGATGATCTGAGTAATGAGAGTGGACGTATGACAGGGGCGGCTGCCATGGGATTAAAGCTAAGAGTACTGTTGTTCGTAGCCAGTCCGTTGTTCAATTCTGACGAGCCTTATTTTCCGGGGGAAGCCTCTGATAAATTGATGACTTGGTTTGGCGGGTATAGTGAACAACGCTGGAAAGATGCGGCAAAAGCGGGGGAAGATTTTTTCAAATCTTGGAAACAAGGTGGTTTTTATGAATTGGTACAAAAAGAAACGGCAACTAAAAATACAATTCGTCAGGCATTTCAGGATGCATATTATACCAGGGGTACTACAGAGAGCCTAATTTCTGTACGCAGGCATTTTAGGACAAATGGTATCAGTACGTTGCTGCAAAGTTTACGTTGGGGCGCATGGTGTCCGACAAAAGAATGTTTTGACTTGTTCCCGATGGCGAATGGTGATGATTTTGATTGGGATAATCCTGTTCATAAGAAAAATCCTTTTATAAATCGTGATCCTCGGTTGTGTGAAACAATCTTATTGGATGGTGACGATTTTCAAGGTAGAAAGGCTGAGGTATTCAAGGAAGATGCTAATGATAAAAAGAATTATCCCAAAGGTGCGGATTGGAATAAGAACAATTTGGATAGTAAGAGTTTGTCAACAGGGATTGCCGGACGTAAATTCGCTCTTGACCGGAAAGGGGAGTACAATAACCGTGTAATTCATTGGCCTTATTTACGTTTGGCTGAAGTATATCTTGCTTATGCAGAGGCATTGAATGAATGTGGGCGTACCAGTGAGGCATATCAGTATATCAATGCAGTTAGAGCACGCGTTGGTTTGCCAGGGCTGGTATTGAAAGGAAAACTGGATGAGAAAACAGAGTTTCGCGAAGCAGTACTTCGAGAACGCGCTTGTGAATTTGTATGGGAAGAAAACCGTTTCTTTGATTTGATACGTTGGAAACGTGAATCTGATTTTACAAAACATTTGCATGGAATTAATGTGTATCGCCATAAAACTACCAAAGAATATAAATTTGATTTTCCGCAGTTGCCGGAAAGAGCATGGCAAAAGCCGGGAGGATTTTCTGCAAAATGGTATCTGAGTGCATTTCCTGATAAGGAAGTGAATAAAGGATACGGGTTAGTACAGAACCCGGGATGGTGATCATGAAAATCATTCAATGAATAAAGAAATAAAAGAATACTATGAATAAAGCTATAAAATTAGTAATGACAGGTTTGCTGGTGTCGGCAAATATGCTGGCACAGGAAACGGACAGCATACAGCAGTACGGTCGAGGTATTTCGGTTGACAGGAAAGAATCTACTACTGCGGGAGGAATGGTGACAGCAGGGCAATTATCCCATAAAACGAGTGTTAATCCTTCTAACTCATTATTTGGTTCTGTTCCAGGACTATATGTGTTACAGAATGCCGGCAGTTCCTGGGCAGATGGTGCTACTATGTATGTACGTGGTTTGGGGACTACAAACAGCAAAAGCCCGCTGATATTGGTTGATGGCTTTGTACGTTCCATATCAGACCTGACAGTGCAAGAAATAGAATCTGTGGTTGTCTTGAAAGATGCCGTAGCTTTGGCACTGTATGGAATACGAGGAGCTAATGGGGTCGTTTATGTTACCACGAAACGTGGAAAGACTGGCAAGCCGGTAATTAATTTCAATTATGAGTTTAATATGGGGACTCCGGTCCGTTTACCGGAAATGGTAGATGGATATACTTATGCCCAAGCTTTGAATGAAGGGTTGAAAAATGATCATCTTAGCCCCCGTTATACTCAACGTGAACTAGACGCGTTTAGAGATCGTACTTACCCAGACTTTTATCCGGACGTAGATTGGTGGGGAGAGGCTTTGCGGAATCATAGCCTTGGTCAGAATGCAAACTTTTCCATTCAGGGAGGGGGTGATAAGGTACAATATTATGCACAGTTGAATTATCTGAATGATCAGGGAATTCTGAAGCCGACCAATGACAATGAAGATTATTCCACCCAGCTTAAATTCTCAAAGTTGAATATACGGACTAATCTTGATATACAGGCTACCAAAACCACGAAAGTGCAATTGAGTATGCTAGGTAATTTCTCAGAACACAATCGTCCGGGTGCACAGCTAGATGATATCTTCACAGCTTTGTACCAGGTTCCTTCAGGAGTGTTTCCTGTTAAAACAAAGAATGAGGTATGGGGAGGTTCTACTATTTATTCCAATAATCCTATTGCTCTCATTTCAGGTAAGGGATATGCGCGTTCACAAAATCGTGCTTTGTATGCCGATATGAATATTCAACAGGATTTGAGTACTCTTACTCCCGGTCTATCTGCTTCAGTCCGAGTGGGGCTTGACAGCGATGCTAGTTACTGGGATTCCAATACTCGTAACTTTGCTTATGAGTCTTCAGTGAAAGGATGGGATGGAGAAGAAGACCAATATAAAAACTTGCGTAATGAATCTGCTTTGAGTTTTAGCAGCAGTACAGGAGAAATTGTCCGCCGCTTTAACTTTAATGCCCAATTAAATTATGATAGAAATTGGGGATTACATCGGCTGAATACAGTTTTACTTTATGCTATGGACCGGATGGATCGTGATGGACAGAATGCTTCCCGGGCATATATGGATATGGTTGGACAAGCGCATTATAGCTATAAAAACCGTTATTTACTTGATTTTGCTTTATCGGGTTCGGCATCCAGTGTTTTGGAACCGAATCATCGTTGGGGAATATTTCCGTCAATAGGTGCTGGTTGGATTCTTTCAGAAGAAAGCTGGATGAAAGGAAAATCGGTTGATTTCTTAAAATTGAGAGCATCTTATGGTATAGTTGGAAGGGCGGATTTTGGGGTAAATCTGTATAAGTATTATATGGGAAGTGGTAATAGTTATTATTTCAAGGATACTCCGGCCAGCCAAAGTGGTATGACTGAAAAGCAAATTGCTGTAGACGGGCTTACTTATGAAAAGTCGCATAAGTTGAATGTTGGTATGGATTTCATGGTATGGAAGAAGTTGTCATTAACTATTGATGGATATTATGATCATCGGACTGATATTCTGGTAGATGGTGGTAATGCGATTTCTTCTGTGTTCGGAATGACCGTTCCCAAGCGTAATGATGGTGTTGTCAATAACTATGGAGTGGAATTAATGGCAGGTTGGAATGACCGGATAGGTGAGTTCAGTTATCAGATAAACGGGCAATTCTCCTTCAATCGGAGTAAAATTATCAATATGAATGAAGAATATCGTCCGTATGATTATTTGGAGCGTACAGGGTGTCGTGTCGGTCAAATATTTGGTTATGAAGTAGAGGGAATCTATAAGAATCAGGAAGAAATAAACCAACGTGAGGTAAAACAATATTTGTCGGAGGTACGTCCCGGTGATCTAAAACTCAAAGATCAGAATGGTGATAAACGTATCGATCAATATGATCAAGTTGCCATGGGATATAACGCTACCTGTCCGGAGATTTATTATGGTTTCAATTTAGGTGCTGAATACAAGGGCTTGGGAGTTTTGGCGCAATTTCAGGGAGTGGCCAATTATAGCGAGGTGCTGGATACACGAAGTGTGTACCGACCATTGATTAACAATAATACAATTTCCAGATATTATTGGGAAAATCGTTGGAGCGAGAATAATCCGAATGGGACATTACCCAGGCTAACTACATTAGGATCAGCGAATAATTATAATAATAACTCATTATGGGTGACAGATGCTTCGTTTTTGAAATTACGAACATTAGAAGTTTATTATCAATTACCTGATAAATGGCTACGTAGGCAGAATGTTGTGAAATCGGTGAAACTTTATGTTCGCGGACACGACCTGTTATGTCTGGATGGCATTGATATTGCTGATCCGGAGGCGTTGGGAGTTACTCATCCTGCGATGAAACAATATACATTTGGTTTTAATTTACAATTCTAAATTGGAGAGACAATGATAAAAAAAATAAAGATTAAAAATATAGTACTGCTTCTATCTTTATTGATGATGACAGGATGTGATTTTATGGATTGTGATGAGTCTGATAACTTTACCAAACAAGAGGTGCTTGATAGCTATAATCGTGTGAAGCAACTGGCAACCAATGTATATGGTTTCTTAAAAGCGGACTTTTGTTCTATAGATGGGGCCATGCTGGATGCGGCTACGGATGATGCCGTCCATATTTACAAGTCTTCCAATATCCAGCGGTTTGTGGATGGTACATGGTCTGCCAATAATTTGGTGGATAATGTATGGGGACATTATTACGAAGGAATTCGGGCAGCCAACTTCTATTTGAAGGAAACTGCCGGACTGACATTTGATGAATGGAAATATTCGGATGATTATGAGGCTATAATGAAAGAGTTTACTAATTATCAATATGAAGTCCGTTTCCTTAGAGCATATTTCTATTTTGAATTAATCAAGCGTTATCGCAATATTCCTTTTGTACTAGATGTCTTGGCACAGAATGAAGCTAACGGGGTAAATCCTGAATCTTATGAGAAGATTGCTAAATTCATCGTGGATGAATGTTCGGATCTTGCACAGATTTTGCCTGTGAATTATGATAATTTCAGTACAAAAGAGAAAGGACGTGTTACGCGGGCAGCTGCTATGGCATTAAAATCGCGTGTTACGTTGTATATGGCCAGCCCTTTATTTTCAGAAGATAGTGAAGATAAATGGAAACAAGCCGCAGAAGCTGCTTATGATATTATTAAACAGAAAACAGATTTAGGCTTGGACTTGGTTCCTTATCCTCAAATATTTAATGACGTTAATAATCAGAAAGCTGAGGTGATATTGTATCGTCCGACAGGTGAGAGCGGTGACTTTGAGAAGGCTAATTTTCCTATTGGAGTGGAGGGTGGAAAGACATCTACCTGTCCGACACAAAACTTGATGGAAGCGTATGATATGAAGGATGGTACTCCTTTTGTATGGAATAATCAGTCAAATCCATACGATAATCGTGATCCTCGTATGAAATATACGATTGTTTGCAATGAAATGAAATGGCCTGTAGACCCTGTGGAAATATGGGAAGGAGGAACTAACGGATTGCCATTGCAGAATGCCACTACTACAGGATACTATTTGAAAAAGTATGTAAATAACACGATTAGTTTCGAGGCTGGCAGCACTGTTACGAAAAAACAGCATAATTGGGTATTGTTCCGTTATGGTGAGATTTTGCTTAATTATGCAGAAGCTATGATTAATGCTTTTCATGATCCCAACTATAAAGATGCTGTTTACAATATGAGTGCGCGTGAAGCGGTAAATCAGATTCGTGGTCGTACAAATATTTCGTTGCCCGGTTTTCCGTCGGATATTACAGAAAAAGATTTCGTTAAACGCCTGAAGAATGAGCGTCGTGTTGAGTTAGCTTTTGAAGGTCATCGTTTTTGGGATGTACGTCGCTGGAAGGAACTGGGACAGACGGCCAATATATATGGAGTAAAAATAACGAAGAATAATGAGGTAATCAGTTATGAGAAATTCTTACTCGAAACCCGTGCGGTAACTGATAATATGTATTTTTATCCTATACCCAATACAGAACGCTTTAAAAATCCGAATTTGGGACAGAATCCCGGATGGTAATTATAAAAATAATATTGGAGTGTCTCCCCGGCAGGAGAGAATACTCCAATATCCTGTTCTTAACTACAGCAATGTGATCTGATACTTTTTTTATGAAATATATTCTTTTCTTTCTTATATTATTTTCCTCAAAGCATATTCTTCTTGCTAATGAAATTACAATGGAGCAGGCTAGAAAAGTGGCTATGAGTTTTTTTTGTGAAACGATACGATCCCGTGGTGGAATTCCCAGACTTCAGCTCGTCTGGGATGGTGAAAGTACTACTACGAGAGGTGGATCATCTCCCGCATTTTATGTGTTTAACCGTATGGATAGTGATGGGTTTGTGATTATCTCGGGAGATGATGTTACCATGCCGATATTAGGATACTCTTGCTCGAATCATTTTGTAGTTGAAAATATGCCTCCCAACTTGCTTGATTGGATGGATGAATTACGCAATCAGATTAATGCGGTCCGGGAGGAACATGTTGTGGGCACTTCTTATATTTCGAAAGCTTGGACGCGGGCATCAGACGCTATTGGTACGCCAATAGTGAAATTAACCACAGCCTTGTGGGACCAGCAAGCACCTTTCAACAGACTATCTCCGACAACCAGTGACGGAAAGTCAATTACCGGCTGTGTAGCTACTGCAATGGCGATTATTATGCAATATTATCAATGGCCGGATCAGGGTGTAGGAACTGTACCTGCTTATACTCTACAAGCTGATAAGAATACCCAGATACCAAGCAAAACTTTTGATCGTCCTTATGTTTGGAGCAAGATGCCGGTAAAAGTTGATAAGAATTCGGATACTGATATAAAGGATGAGGTTGCAACTCTTATATATGATTGTGGCATTATTTCAAAGTCACAGTTTGGCAGGAAGTCTACGTGGGCATATTACGAGAATGCACTGGAAGGTATGATAAAGTATATGAAATATAATAAGGGGACTCATATGCAGAATCGGGCTACCCGTGTTATGAGTGAATGGCATCAGATGTTAAGGAAAGAACTTGATGCAAAAAGGCCGATTCTATATACAGCTTCTACTAAATCCGGTGGAGGGCATATGTTTGTAATAGATGGCTATACCCAGGAAAATTATTATCATGTTAATTGGGGGTGGAGTGGAAGTTCGAATGGTTATTACTTATTGACTGTTATGGATCCGTCAAATCCGGGTTCCGGCAGTTCTAGCGGTGGATACACTCAAGAGCAAGCTGCTTTTTTTAACTTGATACCAGATAAGGATGGCACCTCTGCTTTTACAGATAATTTGGTTCTTATTAGGAAGGAAGTGAATGGTGTCTATTATGAAGGACTTGTAATGGATGCTGTTAATATTCAGCCAGAACAAGAATTTAAAATAAGTATAGGAGCTGTTAACAACATCGGACGGTCAGCTTTTGACGGAAACCTGAGAATAGCTTTAGTAGGCAAGAACGGAACTATAAAAGAATATATATCCGAGGAAATCCCTGTTAAGTATCCGGCAGACTCTTACCATAGTGAAACAGACTGTTTCTGTAAAATAACCCTACCAATAAAGGCCGGAGATCGGATTAGAGTATATTACAAGGGTAAATATTCAGAGGATTGGGAATATTTGCGGGGTGGCTCACTATTGAAATCTGAAATTATTCTCAAGGAGGAAGATATGCCTTTGGAAAAAATGACCAGTTTTGCTTATGATAAGAAAAATAAGAAGATTAGTCTGAAGACTTGTCCCCAGGTAGAGTATCAGGTGCTCTCACTAACTAATAACGTGGTATTTTCAGGAATTACTAATGATGATAACCCGGAGATTCGGATTGATACAAGTGAGTTGATTGACAGAGAGTATGTCATTGTGCTCCGGAAGAAAATAGAGGATGAAGACGAGTATGAAGAAAAAAGAATACGTTTTGCAATAGGTAATCAAAATAAGAAATAGGAGAATATGAAGGAGATATTGAAATATATTGGACTGACTTTAATTTTTTTCATGGTATATTCATGTAGCGGTGGAGAGGATATTTTGCAGGAGGGACCGGAAGAAGACCCTTTTAAGGACTATTGCCTTGTAACAATAGAGCATAGCGGGAAATCATTTGGTTTTCTTGAATTTACAGGCAGTAAACTGTCTGGTAATATTCAATGGGGAGATGATAAATCTGAGATGTTTGCAGGAAAAAACACTCCGTCACATGTATATCAGACCGCGGAGGAACATATTATCGTCATAAAAGTTCAACAGGCTGATGGGATTATGTTGCCAGGTATCGAGGGGGTATCTCGGATAGATTTATCTGATTTTTAGTTAATTGAAATATTCTAAAAAAGGAGAAAATGAAAAGAATAACTTTTATATTTATAGTTTTGTTGATGGGGGTGGAAAGTGTATTTGCCCAGTCCTGCACATGGATCTACAGCACGGAAGGAAATATGTGGAAAGAATCGAAAATCAGATTACAATTAAAGCCTGATAAGGAACCCGCTTTAAAGGTGGATACAACAGAAAGCATTCAGGTATTCAAAAGATGGGGAACTTGTCTCAACGAACTGGGATGGGATGCTTTGAATTTGTTGCCCTTTGAACAACAGAAGGAAGTATTAAGTAATCTTTTTTCGAAAGAAGGCGCTTTACGTTTTTCCATGGGGCGTATACCGATGAATGCCAATGATTATGCACGGGACTGGTATAGTTGTGATGAAGTGTCCGGTGATTTTCAGTTAAAGTACTTTTCTATAGAACGTGATAAGAAGACAATTATACCTTTCTGTAAAAGAGTTCTGCACTGTAATCCTGATGTAATCTTTTGGGCATCTCCTTGGTCACCGCCGTCCTGGATGAAGGTTAACCATTATTATTCAGTACGTAGTTGGAATGGACAGAATAAAATGTCTCCTTTGTCTGATGTTGTTCTATATGAAAATACTACGGGGAAGGATGCTGCATATTATCCAAAGCAATTGGCTGTGAATGATTATTTTATTCAGGATTCTCGTTATTTGAAAACCTATGCCAATTATTTCTGTAGGTTTGTTTCTGCCTATCGGGAAGAGAATATTTCCATATCAAGAGTGATGTTTCAGAATGAACCATGGGCATATACCATTTATCCGGGTTGTGCATGGACGCCTGAGGGGATTATAAGATTTAATGTCGAATATTTGGCGCCGGAGTTAAAGAAACAACACCCGGAGGTTTCACTTTTTCTTGGAACACTCAATACCAATCGTTTTGATGTTGTAGATAAGATTCTGTCAGATTCTCGTATGAAAGATGCAGTGGAAGGATTAGGATTTCAATGGTGGGGAGGACAGATTTTGCCTGCTATCCGCAAGAAATATCCGTATTATAAGTATATGCAGACAGAGAGTGAATGTGGTTCAGGAACGTTTGATTGGAAAGCGGCAGAACATACATTTAGGTTGATCAATCATTATATAGGTAATGGTTGTGAGGAGTATACTTTTTGGAATGCGATTTTATCTGACGAAGGAAAAAGTAGCTGGGGATGGAAACAAAATGCTTTGATTCGTGTAGATTCTAAAACCGGGACTATTACGTATACACCAGAATATTATGCGGTGAAGCATTTTTGTAATCAGGTTGTTTCAGGTACAAGGGTTTTACAATATAAAGAGAAGGGGGAGGATAATTTGTCTGTTATTGCTTTCTTGACTCCAGAAGGTAAATATTTGATAGTAGCAGGTAATTATGGTGATGTTGCGCAGCAAATGACGGTACAATTAGGGGAGAAGTATTTAAATGTAACTTTACAGGCGCACTCTTTTAATACATTTATTGTAAAATAATTGTTTATATTGCATTATTATAAAAGCAAGATTAGATGTCCTCTGCCGAATCAAGTGATAATTCGTAGCTTCGGTAAAGTTCTCCTGTAACTTTAGCCTCTGAGAGTTTAACGGTATTTGTCTAAATGTTATAATTGGACACTATAAATCTAATATTTTGCTGATATATTATTGATATAGAGACCGATATATTTCTATTTACATCGAACTCATGTTAATTTAAGTGTTCCTCAACTTTATGAAATGAATAAAGTGACGGAAAAAGAAAATGTTGCTTCTTAATACCCCGATAAGGTTTTTAAATTATAGAATGTTCTTCGCAGAGTACGCCTGAAGTAAAGTGAGTAATGTAAAGTAGCCTTTGTTTTAAATTAAAATAGAAATGAAACCAATTTTATACAAACTTATTTGTAGTCTTCCTGTAACTCTTTTTGCCGGAACAGGTACACAGGTCTTTGGACAGGAACAACGCCCGAACTTGGTCTATATTTTTCCTGATCAATATAGGTTGAATGCATTGAGTATATGGAATGATGTGGCATATCGTAATGTTCTGAATACGGTAGGTGATCCGGTTCATACCCCTAATTTGGATAGACTGGCAAAACAGAGTGTGATTTTTAATCGGGCGTGCAGTACTTGTCCGTTAAGTAGTCCTCATCGTGCTATGTTGATGACAGGTGCATTCCCTGAGAAGAATGGAGTACCGGGCAATTGCCATGTGAACAATCAAAACGGTATTCCCGACAGCTTGGTTTGTTTCACTGATGTACTTGCGGGAGCTGGTTATGAAACGGCTTATGTGGGAAAAACGCATTGGCATCGTACGGAAGCCCTGTTTGACAAGGAGAATAATTATGTAGGTACAACTGAAGCACCTGGCGGACATTGTGTGTATCCATACGATACCTATATTCCTGAAGGAAGAGGGCGCAAGAGTAATAAGTACTGGTTTCAGCAATTGAAAGACAATCATTTTAATGCTACTGCCTATTCCAATCGTCCTGAATTGGTGGGTGGAAAGAAAGATGGTGAGCCGTTCCGTTATCGTCGGCTTACCTTGGAGGTTGAAGCGGATGTAGTGATAGGTTATCTGCGAAATAAGCAAGGACAACGAGACGCTTCCAAGCCTTTCAGTTTATTCTGGAGTTTGAATCCACCTCATACCCCTTATCATAGACTTACGGATTGTAAGGAAGAGGTGTTTAATCAATATTATAAAGATTTGAAACCGGAAGAAGTATTGCTACGTCCTAATGTGAAATTTGGTGAGGGTACACAAGTGAAAAACTTGGAACAACTGACACTTCAGGCAAAAATTTATTTCTCTTTGGTGAAGAGTGTGGACGATGAGATAGGTCGGGTGTTGAAAGTTTTGGATGAAGAAGGATTGACTGATAATACCATCTTGATATTCACTGCCGATCATGGGGAAATGATGGGTAGCCACGGTCGTATGGCAAAGAGTGTGATTTATGATGAGTCTTTTTCTATTCCGTTCTTTATACGTTATCCCGGTCAACTGAAACCAGGAGTGAACGATCTGATGTTGGGCGCTACAGATATTATGCCTACTTTGCTGGGTATGATGAACCTTGGAGACCAACTTCCTGAAACGGTGAAGGGAAAGGATTATTCACAAGGTATTCTTACGGGTAAATATAGGAAGGTAAAGAAACCTGTTTCTCAGTTTTTCTATCAGCAGAAAGAGAAAGGTGTACGCACTGACCGCTACTCGTATTTGGTGACAGGGGATGGAAATTATCAACTTTTTGATAATCTGAAGGATCCTTATCAGATACATTCTCTGAAAATAGAGGAAATTCCGTCAATTCAGACAAAGTTACTGAAAAAGGAACTTGGAAACTGGTTGAAGGTGTCGGAGGATGGCTGGGCCAAGGAACACAAATTTCCAGATAGGATAACTTATTAATAAAATACCATATATGGAGAAAAATACAGTTATCAACACATTTTGTCTTTAATCCATATACTTTTGTTACAATCCTCCACAAAGTTGGTGTATTGTCTCGACAGTACCTTCTGTGAATTACATATTTCTTTATCGTTTGCCATTAGTGGTGGATGATATACATTGCTTAAATATATGTTACAGCGCTGTGGACCGATTCTCACAGGGTTGTTTCTTTATTGCTTCCAATACGACGGTTATACAATTGCATCTATTAGGAATAAATCCGCTCCTGAATGCACTTGTTATTGTAATAAAGTAATACTTTGCAGAAGTATGCTGTAAATCCCTTTTTTATATCTAATACAGACGTTTTATTTAGGGAAATTTATAAATAATAATTAATCTATTAGGGTATGAGCACTCTGGTATATGTCCGGCGATTATCTGGATAACACGACGCAAACAGGCCGTTAATGGGCTTTGGCACTGTTCCCACCATATGTGATGCAGTGTTTGATAGCAGATATTAGCCGATATGACGGGGTTAGCTGGGCATAAAGGTAAAAAACGAAGTGACATACATAACTCCTGGAAGGAGATAAAAGTGTTATAAAAAAGTTTGCAAATCGTGTACATTTTATAATAGAAGTACATTTTTTGTAGTATATTTTATAACATCTACACTGTCGAGGGCGTAATCTGAACTCTGTCCCCAAACAATTATCTTTGTATTATGGATAGAAACAGTGAAGAGTATCAGCAGATGCGTGACAAAGCGTTATCTCAACTGCGTAGTGGCGAATCGCTCACGGGCAAAGACGGAGCCTTTGGTCCGTTGCTAAAAGAGTTTTTAGAGGCCGCTTTAGATGGCGAGATGTCCTCCCACCTTGATGATTCAGAGCGTCTTAAAGGCAATAAGCGGAATGGTCGTGGCAGCAAACGTGTCAAAACCATGGCCGGCGAGATTGATATCGTGACTCCTCAAGATCGTCACAGCAGCTTTAGTCCTGAGATCCTTAAAAAGCGCGAGACGATTCTTGCGGACAACATGTCTTCCAAGATTATCAGTCTGTATGGTATGGGTTTGAGCCTTAGGGATATTTCCTCCCATATCGAGGAGATGTATGATGTTGAGATCTCCCACAACACCCTAAGTGAGATTATTGAACGCATAGTTCCCAAGGTGAAGGAGTGGCAAAGCCGCCCCCTGGAATCAATGTATACCATTGTGTGGCTTGACGCAATGCACTACAAGGTGAAGGATGGTGGTCGTACCGAAAGTCGAGCTGTCTATAATGTTCTGGCAGTCAATAAAGATGGCCATAAAGAACTGATAGGCAGTATGTATCAGAAAGCGAAGGGGCTAATTTCTGGCTGAGTGTCTTGACCGACCTGAAAGCACGTGGCATGAAAGATGTTCTGATCGCTTGCATTGACAATCTCACGGGATTTGCTGAAGCAATCAGCACTATTTTTCCTGAGGTAATCATCCAGAACTGCGTCATACATCAGATTCGCAATTCATTGAAATACATAGCCTCAAAAGATCAAAAAGAGTTTATGGCAGATTTGAAAACAGTCTATCAAGCCCCTAATAAAGATTTAGCAGAGCTCAACCTTGATAAACTACAAGATAAATGGGGTAAAAAATACCCTGTTGTCTTGGAATCATGGCGACGAAACTGGGATAATCTATCGGCCTATTTTGCTTATGATGAGCATATCCGAAGACTGATTTACACAACTAACGCCGTCGAGGGCTTCCACCGTCAAGTACGAAAGGTGACCAAAACCAAGGGTGTCTTTCCCAATGACATGGCATTGATGAAGTTGATCTACCTGGCTGTGATGAACATCTCCAAGAAATGGACGCAACCGCTCCAGAATTGGGCGTTAACTGCCGGGCAACTACGAATCAAGTTTGGAGAGAGAATGCCTCTGGCGATATAACCCATTTCCCCTTTTTTGCTTTTCAAACGCAAAGAAAAGGTAGTTCCCGGATGTGAGCAAGGGTATATAAACGGCTCATTCTTCGCCGCCCTTGCACACATCCAAAAACTACCTTAAGAAGCATTTGTAAATCCAAAAAGAAAAAATTATATTTGTTGTGATTTAAAAGAAATAGAAACCAGACAGAGTTTAAATTACACTCCCACACTGTCCCTACTGGCTATGTATTTACTATCGTATACTCTCCGTCTCCGACTTACCCGATGAAGAAAGAAAAAAGAAGCCGGGGCATCCCTCAGCTTCTCTTCTTATAAAGATTTTCTGTTACCCAAAACTCATGTTACCATTGATTGTCATATAACAGATTATAAACTTTCTTATTTCAGATTATACCTTCTGATTAATTTGTAAACCGTTGATTTGTAAAACCTGTATCCTTTAGACGTTACAAATCCTTCTTTATTAAGAATATCCGCTATCTCCTGCAGAGTATGTTCCTCTTTTACTAATGTACGCAACATGGCGACAGCTCTTCTGTTATTGGGATTGTTATCCGCTTTCTCCCTGCAGGTTCTGATACTGTTCTGAATTGCCTGTTCATGTTTGTCCATTAAGTGTTCCGGATTACCCAGCCTGAATCCCCTTGCCTTCTTTGCCTGTAGGGCGGATTTTGTTCTTGCCGCTATCAGTTCCGCTTCGTATTGTGAGATTGCCGACAGGATATGCAACACCATCTTATTGGCTTGTGGGAAATCACAAAACACGATCTCCACATCATTCTCCAGAAGATTTGACAGGAAGGAAACATTTCTAGCCAACCGGTCCAATTTGGCAACGATCAGTGTCGCTTCCGTTTTTCTGCAAAGGCTTAATGCCTCTTTAAGTTTGAGCCTGTCCTTTTTTCGACCTGATTCAATTTCAACAAATTCAGCAACCGGAGTTTTGTCACGAAGATATTTCTGTATAATTTCCCTTTGTGCTTCAAGTCCCAGTCCTGAATATCCTTGTTTCTGTGTGCTTACCCGAAGATAAGCTACATATTGATTGTTCATTGATTTTAAATTTCAATAGTTTTAACAGTGGTTCCGCTGACTAGATGCTCGTCTAATCTATGGAACCATTCATATTATTACATAAAAAAAGGCTTTCCATGAGATTTCAAGTTCCTATAAACTCTACTTTTTCACAGAAAGCCGTCTTTCTAAATTCTGAATTTCTCGGAGATTCCCTAATACCCTATAATATCGTATGTATCAGAAATCCTCTTCTCATAATCATCCGTTTTCTCTATATTCTCGTCTATCACAGAAACGAGCATATCAAAGTAAACGTCTTCTATTATTTTTCTTTCTCCTTCAGAATCGGGGATAAGATGTACTTCAAAGAGATCCTTTCCTTTATCGAGAATGATCCGCACCATTCCCGTATGCTTGAATCCCTGCACATGAAATTCCAGTCCGCCTTTGACCGGTTTTATCGTATCCATATCTACTCCCCATGACATTACTATAACGGGTTGTGTCTTTAGGATTGACCATATATATCCTGCCAGTTTCAGATCATAATTTTTGTTTTCCATATTCGATTGTATTTAAGTTGTAATATTCTGTATATATTCTCTGATAGTCTTCCATGTCCAGTTGTGGGAAAACGGAGTGATACATATAATAGAGGTCTTCCGCACTCCATAACTCCCCCTGATCGAGCAGGGCAAATATTTCATCCGTCGCTTCGTCAAATTCATCATAGATACCTCTTCGTCTTCCCGGTATTTCTGCCTGGTGTGGATAAGTGTCAGTACAATTCTCAATGATATGCTCTACCAGTGACAGACAGTTCATGAGGTCTTTCTTTATCGTAAACTCATGGTCCGTATGTGGTTCGTAATATCCACAGCTGAGATTGATGCAACTGACCTGAAGCCCCCGTTCCTTTAGTTCCTGCACATCCGTCATCATTCCATGTGTTTCCTTGTAACCGAACTTTTTATATCCGGCAGCTTTTAGGAACCCGGGAGAACATAGTGATGTCCAACCTATTTCATTAATAATATCCTGATATCCCCGTCTGTCAGGCTGTATAACAAATCGGCAGTCATTGAAAAAATCCATCACCGCTTTCCCTGAACCGACACATCCCACCTCTTCACTGACAAAGAATGCCAGTTTTAAGGTATCATACTTTTTCAGACATTTGAGTGCTATCCATATTCCGTTCTTGTCATCGGCTCCGAGTCCTTCCAGTCTTTTATTCCGGGAACTGTAACCGAATATGATTTCTCCCGTTTCGACAGTCATGAAGTCTTTTGAATGTAACCTCTGCACCTGGTCAAGATGTGCTACGATACAAGGGTATGATTCCGCCTCTCCCTTTGTTATATACAAGTTCCCGGTGATGTCCGTTTCTATTTTAATACCGGGAATTCTCTTGGTATAATTCCATATAAACTTGATCATCGCCCGTTCTTTTCCGCTCGGGCTATAAACCTTGTATAATTTCTTAAGCAATTCCATAATTCTTATTTTTTGTGGGTTAAACATTTATTTCATTCATCTCGTATGCATAAGGCAGTCCTGTTTCTTCATCTATCCCGTCATAAAGTTTGCCGTTCAATTTATGAAGTTCTTCCGCTTCCAGCAGTCTTTGTGCTGACTCTACGGATATTGTTTTTGTCTCATATTCACAGAGGATATCGTTCCATACCTGATATATGGTTATGTCTTCTGCATGCTCATAGTATTCCTCATCATAATCGGAATAATGCCAGTTTTCCTTTTTGTATGTCTGTTCCGCTTTCTTCCGGCATTCTTCACAGCAATAGTCCTCTTCCGTTATTTCTGAATAGTATTTATCCTCTTTCAGAAAATCCTCTTCACATTCGGAGCATGATAGTACGTCGGAGTCATGGTGGTATTCTTCCAGTTTTTCTATCCATGTAAATTCTCCCAGATTCTCTACATCACAATAATATTCCTGCCCATGATAATATACGGTGGTGGTTTCACGACAATTGTATTCATGGAAATCATCGTATTCCCCCTCACCATTCAAAGAACCGTCAGTAATATCAAGTGCGATGTCGCCACTTCCGTAATTGTCCGCTGTCCTCCCGGATTGATTGTACCATTTGAATGAATCCTGATAGCTTAGGGTATCGTCATAGTCCAGGTCACATTCTATCCTGAATTTCCTGTCTGACAATGAATTCTCCTCCAGGTCAACAAAAGCTCTTGAATCACCACATCCGGCACCAACTTTCTTGTAACCGTCAATGTGTCCTCCCTTTATCAGAGCATCTATTAAAGCACGTTTGAGGGTGTTGTTCTCATCGGTAGCGTATTGTCTTTCCGCCAGTCTCCATATTTTTCCATTCTGGTCTGTAACCCTGTTGTAGATGACACACCTTGCTGTCACCTTTCCTTCTTCATTGATCAGGTATGCCGCGCTTGCATCGACTGAATTCGTATAGAAATAATGCAGTTTCCTGTCTACCATGCAGGAATGAAAATCTCCTTTACAGCAGTCTGATGAATAGATTCTCTCAAAGTCTTTGTCAACATGCAGTTTATTCTTCGGTAACCTGCCGTGAGTATACCCTTGCCAGTCCGCCGAGAATTCCTCGCACAGATAAGTCACTATCTGTTCAGGGAGGGTTCTGCCGAATTCTGTTTCCAGTATGAGCGAGCGGTAGAGTTTTCCCGCTTTCATTTTAAACACCTTTCCTCCGTTTTCATGGTTAATGTAGCGGATTGATCTGGTATCCCCGTCTTTACACAGCCCTTTCAGTTCGTCCGTTTCAAAGTTCCTGGAGTAAAAGAAGTCTCCGTCCAGCTCCAAGACATAACGTAATGACATATCTGAGTGCCCGCTTATAATTATTGTCCGGGTAATGGTCTTCTTCAATTCCGCCATTGAGGAAATATGAAGCAGCGTATAATTGTTTGTCTCTATTGCTTCATGCAGTAATCTCTTGTTCCTGATATATGCCAGCAGTATCTTGTTTTTTCTGCTGCATACCCCGTTTCCATGCTTGACAATTCCAAACATGTCCTTGAATTCTTCATAATTTTTAAATTTGTAGTATAACATAATCTTTCTTGTTTTAAAATGTTGGTAAATAAAAAAGGAGGACACCACGTTGATTGTGATATCCTCCTCAGATATAATTCCGGTATGTTTCAACCGTCTCTCAAATGAATGGAATATGTAGTTCTTCCAGCACTTCCATTAACTTTTTTGCACCTTCTTTTGATGCTTCATTTCTTAGGTCCGTCCTTCTTTGAGGATCTGCATACACTTTCAATATCTCTACAATAGTCCTGAATAATGTCTGTTGTAGGGTTTGGTGAAATGTTGTCGTTGCAAGTGCGAATCGTTTTTCATTCCACCCGTAATCATTCAAGGCCCTTGCCAATTCCTGTGCCGCCTTGAACTCTCTGCTGTTTTCAATTTCAAATCTTTCCATTTTTCTTTCTGATTCGTTTTTAGTTAAAATATAGTTGCATTGACCGGCCATTTTTCTGCGTCAGTATCAATGAGCTGGTGTACATATTTATCTGACGGATATGCCTTTTCGGCTTTTAAAGTGGCTGCAATATAATTTGTTGCTTGTACTGTCAGCGAGGGCATCATTTCTATGAAGTCCTTGTACGTTTCCCCCTCTTCGGTAATTAAGGTATATTTGATTATATCGAAGGTGTAATGTGCCATACTTTATTCCTTTCCATTTTATTCAGAACCATTCCCGTTTTACTCACCGGTGTGCTCTGTCCTTTCATTTTCTTTTCTTAGCAACTGAAGTTCCACCTTCTCCGTATCAAATTCATAATTCATGCACTTTTTAAAGTTTCCCATTAAAAGAAGCAGGGGAAATAACATCCCGTGCCTGCAATTCCTTCCGTGCTCGTCTAGTGCTGATTTACAGGTGTCACAATGGTATATGTCCTGTATACATGTTACGCTCATATATTTTCTCCTTTCTGATTTTAATTCAACAAAAGAAGGAAGAAAGACCTTGTTTGTTATTTTTAGATCTTTCTCCCTTCATAGGATTTTTAGATGTTCCGGTTTATCTCAGAAACCATCCGTAATTTTCAGTGTCTTCCCCTCTCAAGGCTTTCTGAATGCCCACTGCAAAGTCTGTGGCGTTCTGATTCCTTTCGAGGAATTTGTCAATATAGGACTGTTTGGCCGCCTCGTTAAGAAGCTGCATCAGGTCCCAGCATGAAATTTTTGCTCTTCCGCGTAAGCCGAAGTTAGGGTTGTCAATATAGCCTTTGGTGGCTGCATTGATGTTTGAATCACCTAAGATAACTTTCGGTAATTCTTTCATCCGTGATGTCGGTAAAACCTGGTAAAGTCGTAAACGTCCGATTATCTGGCAGAATTGTTCCTGTGAAATCATTGTTCTTCCCAGATTCTCAAGAAGCCTCAGATTTTGTTCGGGGTTGAATGTCTGAAACAGTTTTAGGGCGGCTATATAGATATCCGTATCGCCCATCACTTCCAGACGTCCTGTCAAGCCGTCACATGTCAGCATAAGATTACTGCATACCCTGACTCTCCATCCGATAAAGATTTTAAATTTTTCAGGGGATTTTTTCCCGTACAGGTTCTCTTCGTTCAGGCTTCTTACGCCGCCGATACAAAGATGCACTTCCTCACCGTTCATTTCCCGACATATGGTTCGGATATGAAAACAGAATGCCATTCTCTGATAATAGATGGTTTCGTCTTCAGGTTTGAGTTCTTCCTTCCTCTTTGTCAGTGCGGAAGGATGTCTGCCTAAAATCTTGTGTGAGACTCTGATTTCCGTATTACCGAAAACTTCTCCTGCAAAAAACATGCTTGCCGCCTCCTCAATACGGTGTATAAAAGTCTGGTGGCTGATTGTAAGCTGATTGTCTCCAAAGCTGGGTACAATACAGTTCGCTTCCAGTTCTTCAAGTGTAATGCCTGAAGTGTTTGATTCAATAAAATTGGGATGTTCCTTCTCCTGTTCCTTTTCCGATACGATTACTGCATCTTCGATAAAGGTTGGGTTGATCATGCCCGTTCTTGTCACCCTTGTGGATCGTAATAATAAATTGGTTGTTTCCATATTTTTATAGTTTTTAATTGGTTAATAAAATCCGATAAAAGAAAAAGCCAAGAGGTTTATTTCTTTGCTTTTACAAATATTCCTCTTAGCTTCTTGATTCCCTTGAGTATGGATGTGGTTACCTCAAGGATGGTTATAATTACGTCCTGTGCCTTATCATAATCCATTCACTAGACGTTCTATGGGTTTTCAGTTGCTACATTGCCTGTATCAACTTTACTTGCGGCGGATTTACGTTTGCTCCTGCCACCATACTTCTCTACAAGTTCCACAATAGTTGAACCTGCCACGATGATCTCAGCAATGTATGCTGCGATTCTGATTCCTTTCATTAAATGTTTCATTTTTCTCTTGGTTTTTGTTGTTGGTTAATAATATATTCTTTTTCTCTTGTCTTTTATTCTTATTTTTGTCATATATAAGGGTTTAAGGTGAAGAGGGAAGGAGAAGAAAGGGAAGTGAGAAGAGTGATAAGGAAAATGAGAAGAAAAAAAATAAAGAGCCGTTATCAAGACTCTTCGTCCTGACTTGGCTCTTTGATAGGCTGTCATACTTTCATTACCCAGACTGTAGCTGTGATAATTACTGGTATCGCTGCTATCCTTCGAATTGAATAGCCCAATGATCTTCTAAGTATTGGGATCAACCCGGAAATTGTTTAATCTTGTTTGAAGCTGTGTGCACCATTTACTACCGGTGCAATCTCCGTACTTCAATTTATTCTCATCTATAAGAGTTTGAGGGGGTGAGAGAGGGAAAAAATTATAAAGAGAGTAATATGTCCTTTTTTGAATAGGAGGAGTCTTAAAATAAAAACGAGGCTGAACTCAAAATGAGATAGCCTCGTTTCGTATGATAGAGGATATACGTGGGAAAAGGGAGATATCCTCGTATTGGAAATGGATATATGAAAAGTGTACTTTCACAAGCACTGCTTTCAACCATTTCCTAAGGGAAATCTTCACTTTTAGGTGAAGAAAGGGTTATTATTGCAGAAATACGGGCTTTCACAAGTCCGGACTTCTTAGAAGTCCCAGAGAGAGCACCTTATATAAACTGAATATATAAAGAAGTGGGGAAAACTCTCTTTGGGAAATTAGGGTATATTGTTTAGAAATCTTTTTTGTAAAACTCATTCAACAATACAAATACTCACCCGATTTTCTTTCGGAGTATTATATGGCTGCACAGTATCTCCTTTATAATCAACTTTTATCCTATCTGCAGTAATGCCTTTTGCTTTTAAAACTTCGGCAACATTGTTAGCACGTTTTTCTGATAAAGTCATATTGATTCTCGGATTACCGGTTTCTTTGTCGGCATATCCGGTGATGGCAACTTTGCTTGCCGGATACTTTTCCATGTATGCCACCATCTCGTCAATCTTCGACAACTGGTCATTCTGAATTTTCGCAGAATTTAAAGCAAAGAAAATATTTTGTTTCATCGGTTCCACTACTATTGCCGGTTCCGGTTTCGGCTGTGGCTTTTCTACCACAGGCTGAGGTTTCGGTTGCTCCACTACCGGTTCCGGTTCATAGTATACCGGGGTTGTTTTCTTATAGCTCTTGCCTAATTTGATATTCAGACCAACCAGAACATTGAACTGCCAGTCACAGTTGCCTGCCTTTTTGGAATTGAATTTGTCGGAAAGAGCATTTGCATTTCCTTCAATATTGATAGCCAGCCGGTCATTGAGGCGCAGGTCGCATCCCAGTCCAAAGCGTCCGGTTACAAGGTTTTGTTTGTCTTGCCACAGATACTCCAGTTCGTGAGATCTTGTGTCCAGTGCATTTGCTTCGTCGTTATCGAAAGCATGATTCAATCCTACGCCGCCAAAAATATATCCGTTGAATACACGTTTCGGATTAAAACCACAAAATAAAGTACTGAGGTCTGCCATAAGGTCCAGATTGCCTTGCAGATATTTGTATTGATAGGTTTGAGAAGGAGTGACCCATCCTGCCTTTGCCTGCCAACCGCTTACGCCTAAACGGACTCCAAATATGGGTGCAAACTTATACCCTACATTGACAGCTGCTGCCGGAGAAATAAGGTCGGTGAACTTGGCTTCACCAACGGTATGGGCTGCACCTACTTCTGCTTGTATGAACCAATGAGGGGTGAAGGTAGTCTTTTCAGGCTCCTTGATACGTTGTTCTTGAGAAAACGCTACCGTACTGCTCATGAGAAGGACAGTAGCCAACAGTTTCTTCATATCCATAATATTATTATAATTACATATTAACGATTCAACATGCTCAGATACCAGACATCTTTAATCTTCTGGGGATTGAGTCTAAAATTCAAAGTATTACTTTTTCGGCTTCTTCCTTTCTCTCAAAGAATGCAATTTTAAAACCACTTCTGTATTACACATGTCATTAAAATGACAACCTTCTATTTGGTAAGAGAGTACATGAAACAGTTGGTACATTTATTCCATTTGCTCCCTTTTTGTATCATTCAAAGCCCAAACTGTGTCATTCTTAATGTGATGCAACATCCGTATAGCTTTATCAAATTCCTAATATTTCAAATTCAATAAAGCATTGTTTAAAAAAGGTGCTCCCTTACGGAGAAGAGAACACCTTTCTTTACTTCTAATCAAAAGTTTGCATTAAACTCTGATTATTTGGCATTACCCGGTTTTACAGTCAATACAACAACTTGCTTTTCAGGATCTGACAATACAGGATTCCATTTAGTCTTCACAAATACAGGAATTGCAATCTGGAATTCTTGCTGTATGTGAGCACCACTATTGTTGTGGAATGTTAATGATATAGCATTAGCCTCATTTGGAGTAGCCGTTAACTTATACTTATCTGTGAATACACTCCAACTACTTGCTTTCACATCATTAGTAATAATTATGTTGTTACCCTCCTTCTTCAAGTTTGTAGTAGCGTTAGTTATATCCCAAGTTACACCTTGAACATTGTACCATTGAACTAAATACCAATTAGTATTATATTCTTTACCATCTTTCCATACAATGCGTTCTTCACCAAATGCTTCTTTAATTGTAGCAATCTTATCTACGCTGATAGAAGAACCATCAGTCAATAAGTCTTTGAATGATTCCGTAATATCTCCCAAAGACATTTCCAACGGGTTAATGAAGTTAACAAGGAAGTGATCCAATTCAACAGTTATGTTTGCACAGTTAGTAGCAACTAATTTCACAGGTACATTCTTACCTAACAATTTCTGAGCAGCAGTAGTTGCAACTCCGTGTGATATGCTAGTAGGAACAGGATTTTCGGCTAACTTGATATAAGTTTCCCAAATAGCAGCAGCTTCAATACCATTGTACATCAAAGACAATCCATTGTTAGCTACAGTCCAACCAGTACCCAAAACATCTTTCAAGCGTGCGCCATCAAATACAAATTCAGCATCAGTTGCTCCCTTAGTCAAATTAAGAGCTTCAGTGAGTTTACCACTAGCCAAATTGTATCCCTTCAACATATCAGCAATGATTCGGCAATCATAGTACTTCTTAATACCATAGTTTGCATCACTAGTCAAAGCAGGGTTAACTTGGAATGTCTTGTTAGCATCTGTGTTCACTAAATTAGAGCCTGCACTCCAGTATGTCTGATTGTAACCGCCGACAAATGCCATCTTGTCAATAGTCAAAGTCAATGTCAGACTGAAAGTGAATGTTTCAGCATTATCACTCTTTCTATAATAGCGACCATAAACAGTTCTAGTTGCTTCACCTGCTTCGTATTCATCCTCTGTGATAGTAACACTTCCAAGTGTCCACTTCAAATTATGAGTAGTAGTAGATCCATCAGCTACAATATCTTCTATTACTCCCAAGTTAGTTGCAGCAGTAATTCCGGCTTTTGCATCATCCAGAGAAGCGTAAACCTGGTTATCTAATGTATACAATGTATGGAACTCATCTTTACTGATACCACCATTTACGGCAACAGCATAAACCTTATCGTTCATGTCTTTAGTTCCTACTGTCATTATATATTCTTTATTGCAAACAAACTTTTCAGTAAAGTCAGTAAGGTTTCCAAGAGGAGTATCTACACGTTTAGCAGTCCAAGCAATCTTGAAATAACGAACGTCTACTACCTCCTTATTAGAGGTATTCTTCAGAACAACCTGTACCATTGGTTCACGTCCGATTGCGTCTCTATTGTTAGATTGACCATTACGTGCACAAGAAGAAATAACACCCTTATCGATCTTTGCGAAATCCTTTTGATTGGTTTTTTCTTCGCTGTTAGTTCCGTCTTGCAGATAATAATCAACCAAATTAAACTCGAATGCTAAGCCATAAGTTTTTGCATCATAAAGATTGCCAGTCTTATCGCATACACCTACTAATGTATTTAAATCAAAAGTTTCTGTATATTCCAAGTGTTTGATAATATATTTTCCATCAGTAGTACAAATAGCTTCTTTACCCTCTTCATCATGGATAGTAGTATATGGATAGAAGTGAGGAATTTTACCATTTTCTAAATCTTCTGTTGTTTTATCATCTTTATATTCTGTATAGTGAATATATGGAGTTACAGAAGTTTCAGTCAAACGAGCCCAATCAGAAACAACAGTTGGTTCAATACCTTTCTCCTCTTCTTCTGCTGTCAATTTGATATCAGCTTTCAAGGCAATAAGAGTGAATGTTTCCTTGTTGTTCTCTTCTGACAGTTCAGTTCCCTTGAATGATTCTGTAGTCAGTTTCTTCAGGTTTACAGTCATTCTTCCATTTACAATTTCGTCGATAGTGGCTTCGATAATCGGCTGTTCACCTGCTCTAGTGACAGTATTGGTTGCCTTTTCGGCCAGAACAGTCAAGCCCTTGATATCAGCCTTCTCCACACTAGTTGGATTTGCATAATATACAGCCTGAGTTTTTCCGTCATTGATAGAAGTAGTTGTTTTTCCATCTGTTTCGTCAGCCAATAAATTAGTCCACGGTGTATATTCCAGTGTGGCAAAGTTGATAACTTCGATACCATTAACGAAATTGGTAGGAGCAAATGTCAGTGATGTAAGACGATGAGAAAGTAAACTCTTTAAGAGATTTAAATTTGCACATACCCCATCAATATAACCATTAAGTTCATCAATATCATCAGAAAGATCACCCAAATCTGTTTTCAGAGTGGAAATATCTGTCTTATTTGTATTTACCTGAGTTTCCAAATTACCCAGATTTTCAATTAAATCCTCAACGTCGTTTTTCAATTGAGGAAAGTCAGTAGTAAGATTTAATTTGTCAATTGCAGTTTTAAAATCCTCTAAAGCTTTAATCTGAAGTTTTATTGCTACATCAGCATCTTCCAAATCGTTTAGTTTTCCGTTGACAGTGTTGATTGTAGCGTCAATCGTAGACATTTTTTCATCGTAAACTGATTGGTCAACTTTACCGTTAACTGTTGATTTCAGTTCATTAACCAGTCTTTGTGCCTCTGCAATAGCGTCTGCTTTAGCCTGAGCGACTGCTTCTTTAGCAGCGGCAGCAGCTTCTGCGGCTTTGTCTGCACTTTCCTGCGCTTTAGCAGCTGCAGTCTGAGCCTGAGCGACTTCTTGCTTGGCTGCATCTAAGGCTGCTTGCAAAGCGGCAGCTTTGTCATCCAAAGTCTTTTGATTGGCATCAATGCGTTCACTCAGCCCATCAATGTCATCATCATAGTCTTTACAAGACATAAAACTCCCTGTCGAAGCTGTTAATAACGCCCCAAATAGGAATACACTTAAAAACCTTTTTCTCATAATAAAACTTTTAATTTATAAATTAAAAAATAAAAAATATGTTTTTTTGATTCTATTTCTTCAATTATTCCTTTCATCACATTTGCTTGCATTTATATCATTGTAATTATATATTACTTAACTTACAGCTATCCGTTACTTTGTAGGTAACGGAACTGTATATCGCTGCAAAGATGAATATATTTTGGAGAATATGCAAATAAAAAAGACATTTTTTTTATAAAAAGAGAGAGATAACACGATAAAATTGCGGACTTCTTTTTATTAGACCTTCTTAACCTGCTAATTCCATTCAAAGATTTCCCTCCCCTCTGCTGCTGTTCGGAAGCAGGGGTAAATAAGTTTCATTATCAATACATGTGTTTTTTGTACAGAAGGCTCTCCTGAAGCCCGGACAAAGGTTTGCCCGTTACCTACAAAGTAACTGGCTTATATTCAGCAGATAGTAGCTGATATAGAATGCCTTACAAAATTCACTACTCGTTTGTTGGCTTCATCAATTTTCTTGTTTTGAAAAGGCTTGAGATATGTTTCGGTCACTGTTATTGACGAGTGCCCCATAGCTTCAGAAATGATGCCGGGATGAATCTCACAGTGATATGCTGTTGTAGCCCAGGTATGGCGAGCAGTATATGAACTTAATCTGTCGCTTAATCCTAGTATTTCCCCAAGCAACATCAGTTGTCTGTTAAAACTGCGGAGAGCCAGCTGGTATTCCCGATAGGCTTCCTTGGTTCCTTCACGGCTGCTTAGTATTGGGAATAGATAGGGAGATGAACTGTCACGGCTCATATACCTTTTTAATATCCTCATTGCTTTCGGTGTTAAAGTTACTGCTAAAGGCCGTCCCGTTTTACGCCTGCGATAGGTGATTACATTATCATGCAAGTCGCTTTTACGTAGATAAGCCAAATCGACAAACGGTAATCCCCGTAATAAGAACATTAGGACAAACAGTTCCCTGGCTCGTTGCATGTCAGGAGTTACAGCGGGCGCTTGCATTTTAGTGAACACTTTTTTCATGTCTTCCATTTCCAGTGAACGTTTGCGGTCAGCACGTGTACCTGTATAAACCGCACGGAATAGATGCGGTACATACGGTGCCATACGACTGTCGACTGCCCGGTTATAAACGGCACGAAACGTTCTCAAATAAGTGGAAACTGTGTTCCAGCTACAACCACGGCAACGAAGGTGAATCTCGAAGCCTTTTAACCACTCTGGGGTTACCTCATTAAATGTAAAATCCCTTTTCCCACGATAAGCAATGATGGCATTGAGACTGCTACGATAAACGTGCGCAGTACCAAAGTTTCCCCCCATCTGTAGCCCGTCGGCTACCTGCTTCATAAATGCTACTACTTTTAACATCTTATCTTGTTATTAAAAAAAATTATGCTATAAATATAACTGGATTTGGACCAATGGACCATCTTCTGATACATATATTTATATTTATTTGAAATTATCCAATTTGTTTGCTATGTCCAAAGACACTTATGGTTAATAACAAAGCTAGAAGTATAGATGTTGTAGAGATAGGAATTTATGAAAAGCGGAAATCTTGGAAAATTTTGTTTGCTAGCTATAAATAGTCTCAATGAATCCATTACCCGATAATTCTAAAATGTCATGGTATAAAATTACGAAAAAGACACCTGTAGGAAAATCTCCGAATAGCTAATTGCTTATTATACAGGAAGGTAGCATTTGAAGTAATTTTTTGTGTCTCTATATTTTATGCTGAAAGATATCTGCTTCTTTGTTTATCTGCATCATTTTGTTTACCTTTGTAGTAATCAATATATTAAGTAGAAGAATATGAATAATAACAATAACCAAATAATTCGCTTTGACTGGGCGATGAAGAGACTTCTCCGTAATAAGGCAAACTTTAGTGTACTTGAAGGTTTGCTTACTACGTTATTGGGTGAGAAAATCGTTATCCAGAAGCTTCTTGAAAGTGAAAGCAATCAGGAGGATGAATATGACAAGTATAACCGTGTTGATATGCTCGCCGAAAATTCTAAGGGTGAGCTTGTCTTGATAGAGGTGCAGAATAACAATGAATATGCATATTTTCAACGTATGTTGTTCGGTACTTCTAAATTGGTGACTGAATATATCAACAGAGGGGAGAGCTATGATAAAGTACGTAAGGTATATAGCGTTAATATCGTCTATTTCTCGCTGGGACATGGGATAGATTTTGTTTATCATGGAAAAACAGAGTTTAGAGGTATTCATCAGGGGGATATTCTAGAACTAACTCCTTTCCAGAAGCAGACGTTTAAAGTGGATACAGTTAGCCAGTTATATCCTGAATACTATATCTTGAAAGTGAATGGTTTTGATCAGGTAGCCAAGAGTCCTTTGGAAGAATGGATCTATTATTTGAATACGGGTGAGATTCCTTCTAGTGCTACAGCTCCGGGTCTTGAAGAAGCACGTGAGAGATTGAAGTTGGATAGCATGACTAAGGATGAATTGGCGGCTTATTATCGTCATTTAGATAATATAGTAATTCTGCGTGATAATATCTATACGGAACGAGAAGAGGGAAGAGCGGAAGGAGAAAAACAAAAAGCAATAAAAGTTGCTAGTTATTTAAAGCAGGTAGGTTCTCCGACAGAATTAATTATAGGAGCAACTGGTTTGTCTAAAGAGGAAGTAGAAAAATTATAGTGTAAATCTTGAATATATTCTTTGCGAAGAGGGGAATACATTATATATAATGTGTTCCTTTTTTGTGAACATTAATATCGTTTTGTGTTCCCGTTGTGTTCCCATCTCGTTTTAATAAAAAAAGACCGCCAAGAGTGGAAGCCTCCTAACGGTCTCAATTTCAATGCTTTTCTTTGTAGCGGGACCCGGGATTGAACCGGGGACCTCATGATTATGAATCATGCGCTCTAACCAGCTGAGCTATCCCGCCATCGTTTCTCGATTGCGGGTGCAAAGATAGATGATTTTTTATAATCTCCAAAACAATTCATAACTTTTTTGTGTTTTTTCTTTAAGAAGGGGTTTGATTTTCCCTATAAACAGGGAGTTTGAGGTCCGATAATGAAAGAATAATTAAATAAAGTGTCTGATTTATGCGATGTATTTAGAAAAAAGTATTTATCTTGGCACACGTAAAAACAATTCGAAATTGCTATGAAAAAGGAAAAGATTCATTTGGAGTATTTGTTGAATGCAACGTCTAAAAATATTCTTTGGTCAGCTATAAGTACACCGACCGGGTTGGAGGACTGGTTTGCCGATAAAGTTATTTCTGACGATAAAATAGTAGAGTTTCATTGGGGGAAGACAGAGCTGAGGAAAGCAGAGATTATTGCCATTCGCTCTTTCTCTTTTATCCGCTTCCGTTGGCAGGATGATGAAAACGAACGCGATTATTTTGAAATCAAGATGACTTATAATGAGCTGACTAGTGACTATGTGTTGGAAATTACCGATTTCGCAGAGCCGGATGAAGTGGATGATATGAAAGAATTGTGGGAGTCACAAGTAGCTAAATTAAGAAGAACTTGTGGTTTTTAGTTAACTTTCAACTAAAAATTTTCGATGCTCCTTTTTTTGTGCTAATTTTGCATCCTAATTGCACGAACCTATTAAGATGCTACGCATAAAGAAATTAGATATATTCATCGTAAAGAGTTTTTTGATGCTCTTTATTGGTACATTCTTCATCTGTCTGTTCATATTCATGATGCAGTTCCTGTGGAGATATGTAGACGAATTGGTCGGAAAGGGATTGGAGATGAGCGTAATGGCTCAATTCTTCTTTTATTCCGCGTTAACATTAGTGCCGGTATCGTTGCCATTGGCAGTGCTACTGGCTTCTTTGATTACTTTCGGTAACTTTGGCGAGCGTTATGAATTGCTTGCGATGAAAGCCGCAGGTATTTCTCTCCTTAAAATCATGCGTCCGCTTGCTTTCTTCGTTTGCGGGCTTGTCGGTGTCTCATTCTATTTCCAAAATGTAGTAGGTCCTATCGCCCAGGCTAAGCTGGGAACCCTGATCCTTTCGATGAAACAAAAATCTCCGGAGTTGGACATTCCGGAAGGAGTTTTCTATTCTGAAATCAAGGACTATAATTTAAAGGTAGCTAAGAAGAACCGGAAGACCGGTATGCTATATGATGTGCTGATTTATAGTATGAAAGATGGCTTTGAGAAAGCACGTATTATATATGCTGATTCCGGGCGTTTGGAGATGACCGCGGATAAACAGCATCTTTGGCTGCATTTGTATAGCGGAGATTTATTTGAGAATCTGAAAGCTCAAAGTATGAAATCGGAGAATGTACCTTATCGACGCGAGGAATTCAGGGAAAAACATACCATTATTGAGTTTAATTCCGATTTCAATATGGTTGACGGTGAGATTATGGGTAAGCAGTCCAGTGCTAAGGATATGGCGCAGTTGCAGAGTTCCATTGACTCGATGACGGTTGTGGGAGATAGTATCGGACGACAGTATTACAGGGAAGTGGCAGAAGGAAATTTCCGTCCTTCTTATGGATTGACAAAAGAAGATACGATCAAAATAGAAAAGGCGGATATTCATGAATATAATGTAGACAGCCTTTACGAAGTAGCCTCTTTAACGCAGAAACAGAAGGTGATTTCTTCTGCTGTCAGTCGTGCGGAGAACGTGGCAAACGATCTTGGGTTCAAGAAATTCACGATGGAGAACAATGATTATAGTATTCGAAAACATAAGACGGAATGGCATAAGAAGATAACGATTTCACTTTCTTGTCTGCTGTTCTTCTTTATCGGAGCTCCGTTGGGCGGTATTATCCGTAAAGGAGGTCTGGGAATGCCGGTCATCGTATCAGTGTTGGTGTTTATCATTTATTATATCATTGATAATACAGGATATAAAATGGCCCGCGACGGTAAGTGGATTGTTTGGATGGGGATGTGGACAAGTAGCGCAGTCCTTGCCCCGTTAGGAATCTTCCTTACTTATAAATCGAATAAAGACTCTGTGGTGCTTAATGCAGATGCTTATATCAACTGGTTTAAAAAGATTGTGGGAATTCGTAGTGTGCGCCATATATTTAAGAAAGAAGTGATTATTCATGATCCTGATTACGCACGTCTGACGGGTGATTTGGAACAACTTTCGGCAGAGTGTAAAGCGTATGCCGCCAGGAAACGATTGGAAAAAGCACCGAATTACTTTAAGTTGTGGATGGCGAGTGAGGATGATAACGAGGTGATGGCAATCAATGAAAAGCTGGAAGCGTTGGTTGAAGAAATGTCCAATACGAAATCTGCCACTTTGATCGGTGCATTAAACAATTATCCGGTTATTTCCGTTTCTGCTCATGTGCGCCCGTTCCATATATATTGGTTGAATCTGGTAGCCGGAGTCATTTTCCCTATCGGTTTATTTTTCTATTTCCGCATCTGGGCGTTCCGCGTTCGTCTGGCTAAGGATATGGAACGGATTATAAAGAACAATGAACAAATTCAATTCATCATACAGAAAATCAATAAATAAGTGTTATGAAAGAGACTATTAAAATGGATAGAATAGAAGATGCGATTGCCGACTTCAAAGAAGGCAAGTTTGTCATAGTAGTGGATGATGAAGACCGCGAAAACGAAGGCGACTTGATTATTGCAGCTGAAAAGATAACTCCCGAAAAAGTAAATTTCATGTTGAAACATGCACGTGGCGTACTTTGTGCACCTGTCACAGTGTCTCGTTGCAAGGAGTTGGATTTACCGCATCAGGTAAGTGATAATACTTCCGTGTTGGGAACTCCTTTTACGGTTACTATTGACAAACTGGAAGGCTGTACAACAGGTGTTTCCGCTTCCGACCGTGCCGCTACTATTCAGGCGTTGGCCGATCCGACTTCTACACCGGCTACTTTCGGGCGTCCCGGACACATTAATCCGTTGTATGCGCAAGAAAAAGGAGTACTTCGCCGTGCCGGACATACAGAAGCTACGATTGATATGGCTCGTCTGGCAGGACTTTACCCCGCAGGTGCCTTGATGGAAATCATGAGTGAAGACGGAACAATGGCACGTTTGCCCGAACTCCGTCAGATGGCAGACGAACACGGACTGAAGCTGATTTCTATCCATGACCTGATCGTTTATCGCCTGAAACAGGAATCCATTGTAGAAAAAGGAGTAGAAGTAAATATGCCTACCGAACACGGAAAGTTCCGTCTGATTCCTTTCCGCCAGAAATCAAACGGATTGGAGCACATGGCTATATTTAAAGGAACATGGAGTGAAGACGAACCGATCTTGGTACGTGTCCATTCCTCTTGCGCTACTGGAGATATCCTTGGCTCACAACGTTGTGACTGTGGCGAGCAGCTGCATAAAGCGATGGAAATGATCGAAAAAGAAGGAAAAGGTGTGGTGGTTTATCTCAATCAGGAAGGACGTGGCATCGGTCTGATGGAAAAGATGAAAGCCTATAAGCTGCAGGAAGACGGTATGGATACCGTTGACGCGAATATTTGTTTGGGACACCTTGCCGACGAACGTGATTACGGAGTAGGCGCACAAATCCTTCGTGAACTGGGAGTACACAAAATGAGACTTTTGACAAATAATCCGGTGAAACGTGTTGGTTTGGAAGCATACGGATTGGAGATAGTAGAAAATGTACCTGTTGAAACAGTTCCTAATCCGTATAATGAACGATACTTGAGAACAAAGAAAGAAAGAATGGGACATACTTTACATTTTAATAAGTAAATTGCCAATTTGTTTTCATATATCAAATATTATCGCTTATTTTGCAACGATTTTCACTCAACAACAATAAAATAGATACAAAATGAATCAATTATCAGATCGTTTGAACAGCTTGTCGCCATCGGCGACGCTTGCCATGTCGCAAAAGAGCAACGAGCTCAAGGCACAGGGTGTTGATGTTATTAACTTAAGTGTAGGAGAACCAGATTTTAATACTCCTGACCACATCAAAGAAGCTGCGAAAAAAGCCATAGATGATAACTTTTCTCGTTACTCTCCGGTACCGGGTTATCCGGCTTTGCGCAATGCTATTGTTGAGAAACTGAAAAAAGAAAACGGTCTGGAATATACAGCCGCTCAAATTTCGTGTGCCAATGGTGCCAAACAATCTGTTTGTAATACCATCCTTGTATTGGTAAATCCGGGTGACGAAGTTATCGTGCCGGCTCCTTACTGGGTAAGCTACCCGGAAATGGTGAAAATGGCAGAAGGTACTCCCGTAATTGTTTCGGCAGGTATCGAACAAGATTTCAAGATTACTCCGGAACAGCTGGAAGCAGCTATTACTCCGAAGACCAAAGCATTGATTCTTTGTTCTCCGTCTAATCCGACAGGTTCTGTATATACAAAAGAAGAATTGGCCGGATTGTCAGCAGTATTGGCTAAACATCCGCAGGTGATAGTAATCGCTGACGAGATTTATGAACATATCAATTATATTGGTGCACATCAGAGTATCGCTCAATTCCCAGAAATGAAGGAACGTACAGTGATTGTAAACGGTGTATCCAAGGCTTACGCTATGACAGGATGGAGAATCGGTTTCATTGCCGGTCCGGAATGGATTGTAAAAGCTTGCAACAAGTTGCAAGGTCAGTACACTTCAGGTCCTTGTTCTGTTTCTCAAAAAGCTGCTGAAGTGGCATATACAGGAACACAAGAACCGGTAAAAGAAATGCAGAAAGCATTCCAACGCCGTCGTGACCTGATTGTGAAGTTGGCTAAGGAAGTTCCGGGATTTGAGGTAAACGTTCCGCAAGGTGCTTTCTATCTGTTCCCGAAATGCGATGCTTTCTTTGGAAAGAGCAATGGCGAACGTAAGATTGCAGATTCAGATGATTTGGCAATGTACTTGCTTGAAGAAGCTCACGTGGCTTGTGTAGGTGGTGCCTCTTTCGGTGCTCCTGAATGTATCCGTATGAGTTATGCTACAAGCGATGAAAATATCGTAGAGGCTATCCGTCGTATCAAAGAAGCATTGGCTAAGTTGAAATAAGAGTTCACCACAGATTACACAGATTGAAAAGAGATTGTCTGTCTGAAAAATATTAGATTAATAAAATCATCCTTACTACAGTATGCAGTAAGGGTGATTTTTTTGTTTAAGGAACTTCTTTGTATTTTTCTATCCGTTTGATTGTGAATTAATCTGTGTAATCTGTGGTGAAGAAAGAGCAATAAAAAAAGGCTGCCTTCCGTAGAAAGCAGCCTATACTCTTTTTGTAACTTGTATTATTCAGCCGGGTGAATTGCTTCAGACGGACAAACGTCTGCACAAGTACCACAGTCAGTACATACATCTGGGTTGATAGAATAGATATCACCTTCAGAGATAGCTTCTACCGGACACTCGTCAATGCAAGTTCCGCAAGCAATACAATCGTCACTAATTACGTATGCCATTTTTCTAAGATTTAAATTATTAGTACTAATTTCTCCGGCAAAAATAAGGCTTTTATTGATTGGTTGTTATGCTTCTATGTTTAAATTGACTTAATTTGTACGTCTTCTAAATAAGCTACCTCCCTATAATCTGCTATATTTTTCGTATTTTTGCACTCAAATTACTAATATATAGCGATTATGCCTTTAAATTTACCCGATAAACTACCTGCGATAGAGCTTTTGAAGGAAGAGAATATTTTTGTGATCGACACTTCCCGCGCTACGCAACAGGATATTCGTCCGCTACGGATTGTGATTCTGAATCTGATGCCGTTGAAAATTACAACGGAAACAGACTTGGTGCGTTTACTCTCCAACACACCTCTTCAGGTGGAGATTTCATTTATGAAGATCAAGAGCCACACGTCAAAGAATACGCCGATAGAACACATGAAAACGTTCTATACGGATTTCGACCAGATGCGTCACGAGAAGTATGATGGTATGATTATCACCGGAGCTCCTGTAGAACAGATGGACTTCGAGGAGGTGACCTATTGGGATGAGATTACGGAAATCTTTGATTGGGCACGTACGCATGTCACTTCTACCTTATATATATGCTGGGCTGCGCAGGCCGGATTGTATCATCATTATGGAGTTCCTAAATATCCGTTGAAAGAGAAGATGTTCGGTATCTTTGAACATCGGGTATTGGAACCTTTCCACTCCATCTTCCGTGGTTTTGATGATTGTTTCTATGTGCCGCATAGCCGTCATACAGAAGTACGCAGGGAAGACATTCTGAAAGTTCCGGAATTGACGTTGCTTTCCGAATCGGAAGATGCCGGTGTCTATATGGCAATGGCACGGGGCGGTCGTGAATTCTTTGTCACGGGACACTCCGAATATTCTCCGCTGACACTGGACACGGAATACCGTCGCGATCTCGATAAAGGCTTGCCGATAGAGATGCCCCGCAATTATTATATAGACAATGATCCTGAAAAAGGCCCGTTGGTACGTTGGCGTGCTCATGCTAATTTGTTGTTCTCCAATTGGCTGAACTACTTCGTTTATCAGGAAACACCTTACAACATCAACGATATTCAATGATAAAGCAGCGTAAAATAGAACTTCTCGCTCCGGCGAAAAACCTGGAATGTGGCATTGAAGCTATCAATCATGGGGCAGATGCAGTATATATCGGTGCTCCGAAGTTCGGTGCCCGTGCGGCGGCTGTGAACTCATTGGAAGATATTGAAGCATTGGTGCAGCATGCCCATTTGTATCATGCACGTATTTATGTCACGGTCAATACGATTCTGAAAGAAGAAGAGTTGAAAGAGACGGAGGAGATGATTCATGCACTTTATCGGATTGGCGTAGACGCGCTGATTGTGCAGGACATGGGGATCACGAAGTTGAATCTTCCTCCGATACCGCTTCATGCCAGTACACAAATGGACAACCGTACACCGGAAAAAGTAAAATTCCTTTGGAAGGCGGGTTTCCGGCAAGTAGTCCTGGCGCGGGAACTATCGTTGCGTGAAATAAAAAAGATACACGAAAATTGTCCGGAAGTGCCTTTAGAGGTATTCGTACATGGGGCACTTTGTGTCAGCTATAGCGGGCAGTGCTATGTCAGCCAAGCCTGTTTCGGTCGTAGTGCCAACCGGGGAGAATGTGCGCAATTCTGCCGGTTACCTTTTAGTCTGGTAGACGCGGACGGGAAAGTGATTGTCAAAGACAAACATCTGCTTTCCCTGAAAGATATGAATCAAAGTGACGAACTGGAGCAATTGCTGGATGCCGGAGCTTCCTCGTTCAAGATAGAAGGGCGGCTGAAAGACGTTTCTTACGTGAAGAATGTAACGGCCGCTTATCGTCAAAAGCTGGATGCCATCTTTGCCCGTCGTCCGGAATATGTAAGGGCTTCTTCGGGTACGTGCAATTTCGAGTTTAAGCCGCAACTGGATAAGAGTTTCAGCCGTGGATTCACACATTATTTCCTGCATGGACGTGACAAAGAGATTTTCTCTTTCGACACTCCCAAGTCGTTGGGCGAGGAGATGGGGACTGTGAAGGAGATTCGCGGCAATTATCTGACGGTTGCGGGACTTAAATCCTTTAACAATGGAGACGGTGTTTGTTATATCGACGAACAGGGACGTTTACAGGGATTCCGCATCAACCGGGTGGACAGCAACAAACTATATCCACAGGAAATGCCTCGCATCAAGCCTCGTACCACATTATATCGTAATTTCGACCAAGAATTTGAACGAGTGCTTTCCCGTAAGTCTGCCGAAAGGAAAATCGCAGTGCGAATGTTGCTTGCCGACCATCATTCCGGTTTCTCTTTGACATTGACTGACGAAGATGATAATAGAGTCACAATCACCCTTCCACGTGAAAAAGAGCCGGCCCGGACTCCGCAGACGGACAACCTGAAAACGCAACTGTCTAAATTGGGGAATACGCCTTTCGAAGCAAAAGAAATAGAAATCTCTTTTACCGACAACTGGTTTCTGCCGGCTTCGGTATTAGCCGATTTCCGCCGGCAGGCAATCGACCGGTTAATAACTGCCCGTCGAATCAATTACCGTCAAGAATTGTCGGTATGGAAGTCAACCAATCATGCTTTTCCACAAACGACGCTAACCTATTTGGGGAATGTCATGAATACTCGTGCAGCTTCTTTCTATCAGGAGCATGGGGTTCAACAGGTAGCAGCGGCTTACGAAAAAGAAGCGGTGGAAGATGCGGTACTGATGTTCTGCAAACATTGTTTACGTTACAGTATGGGATGGTGTCCCATCCATCAACGGGTACGTTCACCTTATAAAGAACCCTATTACCTGGTGTCAAATGACGGCAAACGTTTTCGTCTGGAATTTGATTGTAAGAATTGTCAAATGAAAGTAAAAGCGGCTCAATGAGAATCATTATTCACAATTTTCACCACAGTTTTCACCACAGAGGACGCAGAGGACACAGAGGATATAGTGGAGGTGACATCTTCACTCATTCTTCTGATACAGACTGTTTGAGTGTTTTTGGGAAAAAGTGTAGAAAGTTTTTCTCTTTACCCTCTTTCCCCTTTTTACCCTCTTTATCCTTTTTATCCTCTGTGTCCTCTGTGGTGAAAATAGTGATGAAAACAGTGATGAACCTCCTACTATGTTTACTTTTGCTCTCATCTTGTTATTATAAAGCACCGGCTTTGGATTCGGAAGAACTGTCGAAGAAGACGAAAGACTCGTTGACTTACTTGTACGAACGGCATTATACATGGAATACAAACTTGGAAGTAGTCGATGATTCCATCTCTTTGGAATGTCTTCCGATAAAAGATACTTTTATTCAGTTGAATAAAGGGGATAGGGTAGTGGTGGCAGAGTTTGCGGTTCACCCTGCCGATAGTGTAGACAGTGTTTGGGTGAAGCTGGCTCACACACAGGATGAACAGGGCTGGATACGTGAAAAAGAACTCAAGAAGTCATTTGTGCCGACTGATAGTATTTCGCAGGCCATTCATCTTTTCAGTGATACGCATGCTTCTTATTTCATTATCATCTTCGCTTTATTCGTCGGTGTATATCTGTTTCGCGCTTTTCGTCGAAAGCAGTTGCAGATGGTCTATTTTAATGATATAGATAGTGTTTATCCGTTATTTCTCTGTTTGTTGATGGCTTTCAGTGCAACGATTTACGAATCGATGCAGGTCTTTGTGCCGGAAACGTGGGAGCATTTTTATTTCAATCCTACTTTGTCGCCGTTCAAAGTTCCTTTTATTCTCTCTGTCTTCTTGTTGAGTATTTGGCTGTTTTTGATAGTCGCTTTGGCGGTGCTGGATGATTTGTTTCGACAGTTGACTCCCGCTGCAGCTATCTTTTATCTGCTGGGGTTGATGTCTTGCTGTATTTTCTGCTATTTCTTCTTTATCCTGATGACACATATTTATATCGGTTATCTGTTCCTTGCCTTTTTTATGCTGGTTTTTGCGAAGAAAGTCCATCGGAACATTGGGTATAAGTATCGTTGTGGGCGTTGTGGGGAAAAGTTGAAGCAAAAAGGTGTATGTCCCCATTGTGGAGCAATCAATGAGTAATTTTATTATCTGTTTTATTCTTGAATAACTTTTCAAATGATGGAAATCAGATCTACTGAAATAAAAGATCTCCCTTTAGTGATGGAGATTTATGACTATGCCCGTGCCTTTATGCGTGCAACCGGAAATACTACTCAATGGATTGACGGTTATCCTTCTGAAGTATTGATTCGTCAGGAAATTGAGGATGGACATAGCTTTGTCTGCATAGATGAACAGGGAGAAATCCTGGGGACTTTTTGTTTCATCTTGGGAGAAGATCCTACTTATCAACAGATTTATGAAGGAACATGGCTCAATAATGAACCTTATGGAGTGATTCATCGGCTGGCAACGAACGGAAAACAGAAGGGGGTATCGGAAACCTGCTTGAACTGGTGTTTCGAACGTTGGCCCAATCTCCGGGTAGATACTCATCGGGACAATAAAGTTATGCAGCATATATTGACGAAGTATGGCTTTCAACGTTGTGGTATCATTTATGTAAAGAACGGTACAGAGCGTATCGCTTATCAAATGACGCGTGTGCCTGATGGAACAGTGAAACTTGCTTGATTGTGGTGGAGTGTAGTTGAAGTGTATTAGATGTAGGCAAGATAATCTTAGATATAAGCAAACCAATAGGAAACTGTAGGTAAAGTAATGCCAGGACACCGGTATAGTTCCGTTAAGATGCCGGTATAGTTGTGTGAAGGTACCGCTATCTTTACCTTCCCACGGCCGTGGTGACTTCTTCTCACAGCCGTGACGAGATCTCTCCACGGCCGTGAAGAGAAGCTACCACAGCCATGGAAAGGTAAAGATAGCGTAGGGTTAAGAGAACAATGCCTATTGGATTAATTAAGTATAACGACTTTATAATGCATACTTCATAGAGGCATACGTTCTTCTATCACGTATTCCATGCCATCAATCTATAAGAGACAGGCTGACAATAAAAGTCCGAATCTTTTATTGTCAGCCTGTTTTTGGGTTATTGTCAGCACTTATTGTCAGGTGTCAATGGGTTGATAATCATTGTTTTATATGGATAAAATCTTTAGCTGACAATAAAATGACTAAATAATATCTCTATGAGTGAAAATGATTAGAACCGGCAGCGGAGATCTACTCCAAATTGCATTGGGCGTCCTTTTTGCATAAAACCTTTGTTCATTGTTTCGAAATAGAAGGCGGCATATTCTTTATTCAAGAAGTTGCGTGCCCAGAAACTAATCATTGCGTCACCGATTTCCAGATTCGTTCTCCAGTTGAGTGTGCCATAGAAAGATTGGCTGACATCGTTTTGTTCAGTCCAGTAGATACGTCCGGCAGCGTTATAATTAGCTTGGAATACAACCCGGTCGAAGATAGAGCGCGGACTGCAGGTGATGGCGTATTCTCCTCCGATATTTAAGGTATGTTTGGGGACAAAGGGAACATATTTGCCATTATAATCTGCGGTTACTTTAAAAGTGCCGTCTTTTTGCTCTTCGGTGATTACATAATCCGTAAAGGTGGCATACGTATATCCGTAACTGACATTCAGGCTAAGTTCTTTTGTCACACTGGCACGAAGGGCTGCTTCTGCACCATAGCTACGGCTTTTTCCTGCATTGATCGTGATACGTCCCAGACCACTTTCTGCAAATTGGGAGAGTTGTTGGTCGCGGGTATCCATATAGAATGCTGCGACGTCAGCCCAAAGTCTTCCTTCCCATAGAGTAAGGTGACTACCTACTTCGTAGTTCCACGAATATTCGGGTTTGTAAGTGGTGGACGCTTTTACATCAATCTCTTTTGTAGGTACCATTTGGTTCATCATATTAATGATGGTTTTTCCCCAGGTGGCATCTTGCCCTATTGTCGGACTTTCTTTGATGGCATTCATCATCGAATTTTTCAATTCTGTTTGTGATAAGTCAGAGAACATTTGGATGTTATATCCTCCCGAACGATATCCCCGGGTGACGGTGGCATAAACGTTATTTTGATTCTTCCATTCATATTGAATAGCAAATTTGGGTAGGAGCTGTACATAATCAGTAGAGAGCTTGCCAACGAAAGAGGCAGGGGCTTTCATATTCTGATCAGACAAGTTTATTTGGTTGGGTCCCATAGCTAAGTGAAAATCAAAACCAAAGTCGATAGGAGTGCTAAGAGAATTATACTTCATACTGATTTTCTCGTAATCGAGCCGGAGGCCGGCTGTAACGGACAGTCCTTCTATGAACAAGTTGTTGAAAGTAGACTGATGATAAAGTGCACCGCTAAGAGTCGGGGTATCGAAAGTTCCTCCTACGCTTAATGACGGGTTATGTACGGTCATTCCCATGGTGGGAGCTCCGGGTTTGGCAGATACTTCTTCAAAAGCTGCATTGGCGTTGTTTTCAATGACCGACTTCACTCCTTCTTCTTTAAACAGAACAGGACCTGTAGTATGCAGCCATTGATAGAATCCGAAAGCTCCCGTAGCCCACTGCCATCTTTTTCCGGGTTTGGCTTTCAACACAATCTCTTCGGAAATGGTGTTTGCACGTTGCTTTTGCTCAATATTGAAAATATCTCTTTCTGTGAAATCCTGATCGAGAAACATGCGGTCGTTCAGGTTCTGATAACCTGTCACGGCACTTAATATAAAGTTGTTGGCTTGATATTCGATGTTAACACCGGAGTTGAGCAATCCACGGCGGTAACTGCTGCGGTCGTTATATGAAATCTTACCGATATAATCTGCCCGGTCTTCTGTCATTTCTTTACCATTTTCTTTCGCTTTAGCTATCGCACTGGGGGTAATCCCGGTATAGTAATACGGATATCCACCCTGATCGCTATATTCATAGCTAAGGGCCATATCTATTTTCAGGTTCGAACTAGGCAGGTAAATACCACGGAAACGTCCGCCACCGGCATTGCTCTTGTCTACCTTTTCGTTGTTTCTTGCCGAATTTTCAAAGAAGCCACCTGTGTGTTCGTAGAAACCTCCGGTAGAAAAAGCGAAGCGGTCGGATGTCCGGTGATAGTGGGTGAGTGACACATTATAATTATTGTAGGTCGCTGCTCCCATGCGGATATCAGTACCTTGATAAGTGAAAGGCGATTTTGTGTGCACTTTGATAAGTCCTCCCATCGTGTTACGCCCGTAGAGAGTGCCTTGTGGTCCGCGGAGAATATCAATACGTTCGATATCAGCATAGTTGAAGTCGAAAGCGGATTTGTCGATATAAGGGATGTTGTCTACGTAAAGTCCTACGGACGGAGTGTTGATACGTGAGCCGATTCCACGGATATAAATGGAAGTGGTCAGTTTGGAACCATAATCGGGGATAAACAGATTAGGGACGATGCCTGTCAGGTTTTTCACAGAGTTCACCTGATTGGCACGCATATTATCTTGTGATAAAACAGTGGCTGCCACCGGTAATTCACGCAACTTACGATTCTCTTTCGGAGTGGCAATCACTACCACTTCTTCGATGTCTACTATTTTTAGTGAGTCTTTCGGGAAATCTTCTGCCCATGCTGTACCTGTCGTCAGGAGCGTGAGGGCAATCATAATATTCTTTGTCTTCATCTGCTGTTAATTTATCTGGTGCAAAGTAACGGCAAATATAGATGACGGTCAATCCTCATTTATTAGGATTATGACTTATTTTTTAAGAGGTCAGATTCGGTCAGCTTCGATATATCCGTTCATTACAGCATAAATAGTCAGCCCGGAGACGGACTTAATGCCTAATTTCTCCGTGATATTTTTTCGGTGAGTGATAACGGTAGTCAGGCTGATATTCAGTTTATCTGCTATTTCTTTGTTGATTAATCCTTTGGTTATCAGTACGAGCACTTCTATTTCACGGACGGATAGAATTTCCTGATGAGGCTGCATCGGAGGCATGGGTGGCATATCTTTTACCGGATAACCGTCATGGTGAGCATGTTGGTGAAGTTTCAATATGTTTTTCACCAGCTCTTCTTCGGATTCGTGAATGTTGAGTACAGGTACGCCGGACAGTTGGAATTGCGGACTGTCGCTTGCCAATACAATCGTTTTTCGTTTCCGGGGGAGAAAGAAAGCATTGTGCTCCACGTAAATCTGTGCGGAAATGAAATAGTGGGCATACATATCGGGAGTATCGTCCATCAGTTCGCTGAAGTGATGAAAAGTCCGTATGGTTGCCATAGGAATCATTTCCTCCAGGATTCCTTTCAGGCCGAGACAGGTCAATGTATTGGCTTCTACGATTGCTATTTCGGGTTGATAATTCATTTTAGTGTAAGTTTAATTAATGATTGAAATAGTTGGCTGCTGCTTCTGCACATCGTTCGCCGTCCACCCCGGCAGACACAATTCCTCCGGCATAGCCTGCGCCTTCTCCGCAAGGAAATAATCCGCGAACGGTGACATGTTGTAGAGTATCCTTATCGCGTATGATACGAACGGGGGAAGAAGTTCGTGTTTCCACACCAATCATTACTGCCTCATTTGTCAGGAATCCGTGACTGCTTCGTCCGAATTGTTGGAAACCAAGAGATAGCCTTTTGCTAATAAATGATGGCATCCAGAAATGAAGTGGAGACGAAATCAATCCCGGACTATAGGATGACTCGGGCAGATCGTAACTCAATTTCTTGCGGGTAAAATCCAGCATGCGTTGTGCCGGAGCAGTCTGTCGTCTGCCTCCCTGCAACCAGCATTGACGTTCCAATTCCTCTTGAAAGTGAAGAACAGATAGTAACTGTGAATTAATCTCTGAAAGTTGTGAACTTTTCAAATTCGGGTTTAGTGCCATCAGCTGTTCATCTTGTTGCGCAGCCAATTCTTTATTCCTCATTTTTAATTCTTCATTTCCCAAATCTTCCGGTTGAATTTCCACTACCATTCCCGAATTACTCCACCGTGACCCACGGTTGGCAGGAGACATGCCGTTTACTACCACTTGTTCCGGTCCGCTGGCGGCAGGAACGATGAAACCTCCGGGACACATACAGAAACTATATACTCCTCTGCCTTCTGCCTGTGTTACAAAGCTGTATTCAGCAGCGGGCAGGTATTTGCCCCGTCCATTCTTATTATGGTATTGTATTTGATCGATCAACATTGCCGGATGCTCCAAACGGACACCGACTGCAATGCCTTTCGCTTCAATCGCCACATGATTCGCAGCCAGCCAACGATATACATCTCTCGCCGAATGTCCGGTTGCCAGTATCACGGGTCCGAGAAAAGTCTTTCTTGTATTTGTTTCGATACCTTTGACTTCATCGTTCTCAATAATCAATGCATCCATTCGTGTCTGGAAATGTACTTCTCCGCCACATTCGATAATGGTGTTCCGCATATTTTCAATGACACGTGGCAATTTGTCTGTTCCGATATGCGGATGCGCATCCACCAATATCGAAGTCGAAGCTCCATGCTGGCAAAATACGTTCAGAATCTTATCTACATTCCCTCTCTTCTTGCTCCGGGTATAGAGTTTCCCATCCGAATAAGCTCCTGCACCCCCTTCGCCAAAACTGTAATTCGATTCCGGGTCAACCGTGTGTTCCCTGCTGATTTGTGCTAAATCTTTTTTCCGCTCGCGCACGTCTTTTCCGCGTTCGATAACAACGGGACGTAACCCCAGTTCGATGAGACGCAGGGCTGCAAATAGTCCGCCGGGACCTGCGCCCACGACAATCACTTGCGGCTTTCCCTCTACCTTATTATATATAGTATGCTCGTATTCATCATCTTTAGGCATCTCACGGATATAAGCTCGTACCTTCAGATTGACAAAGATAGTCCGCTGCCGTGCATCGATGCTCCGTTTCAAGATTCGGGTAGCAGTGATGTCACGCAGGTTCAAACCTTTTTCTTTAGAAAGATATTCCTTTAGTTTCTGTTCGTTTGCTGCGATTTCGGGAAGGATGCGGAGTTGGTATTCTTGTATCATTTAGTTATTGTTGATATTATTTTTGACTATAAAATTGATAAAGCGGATCATTTATTTATCAGTGACTATTTATCAGTGCCCTATCCGAATAGAGCCCTGAACGCCTCTTCCACCTTTCTCACCGGAACTAACTCAATCTTCAGTTTCGTAGTGTCAATCCCTTGCAGATTATATTTTGGCAACAAGAACCGTTTAAAACCCAATTTCTCGGCTTCACCGATACGTTGCTCTATTCGATTTACAGGACGTATCTCTCCCGACAGTCCGATTTCTCCCGCCATGCAAACTTCCGGCTCAATGGCTGCGTCCATATTGGACGAAAGGATGGCACTGATAACCGGCAAGTCGATAGCCGGGTCATTCACCTTCAGTCCTCCGGCAATATTCAGGAACACATCTTTCTGTGCCAGCTTAAATCCGACACGTTTTTCGAGAACAGCCAGCAGCATATTCATTCTTCTTAAATCGAAACCGGTTGCCGAACGTTGAGGATTTCCATAAACAGCAGAGCTGACTAAAGCTTGTGTCTCGATCAAGAACGGGCGGATTCCTTCGATAGCGGAAGCAATAGCCACTCCACTCATTCCCTCATGATCCTGACTAAGCAAAAGCTCGGAAGGATTATTCACCTGGCGCAACCCATCCTGACGCATTTCATAAATCCCTAACTCTGCCGTACTGCCGAAACGATTCTTGATGCTGCGCAGAATACGATACATATAATGCTGATCGCCTTCAAATTGAAGGACGGTATCGACGATATGTTCCAATACTTTAGGTCCTGCAATACTTCCTTCTTTATTAATATGACCGATCAGCAACACAGGGGTATGCGTTTCTTTCGCGAAACGAAGAATAGATGCCGAACACTCTCTGACTTGCGCAATACTTCCGGGAGATGATTCGATACTCTCGGTGGAAATAGTCTGTATAGAGTCAATAATCACTAAATCGGGATTCGTATTCTTGATATGCACGTAAATTTGTTCGAGCGAAGTCTCACAAACGATCAGGCAATCACTGGAAGCGTCAGTGAGACGGTCGGCACGGAGTTTAAGCTGTCGTGCACTTTCTTCACCGGACACATAAAGGATTTTCTTTTCCGGCATGTGCAGTACGGTCTGCATGACGAGCGTGGATTTACCGATTCCCGGCTCACCGCCTATCAGGACGAGAGAACCCGGCACAAGTCCGCCACCCAATACGCGATTCAATTCATCATCGTGCATATTGATGCGTGGCTCGTCGTCCGCTTCAATATCGCTAAGTGCCAGTGGTTTGGGTTTCTGTGTCTCAATGCCCGACACCGGACGGCGGTTGGTAGGTTCTTTCCGTACGATTTCTTCAACATACGTATTCCATTCTCCACACGACGGACATTTACCCACCCATTTTGGTGAATCCTGTCCGCAATTACTGCATACATATACGGTTTTCTCTTTTGCCATTTTATCTCTTATTCTAACTAAATAAGTCTCGTCAACTTGCTTTTGGAGCAAAAGTAACTATAAATAGCCCAAAGCACAAAACAAATCTCATTGATTTTAATTCAATTATGTAAGGCGAATCACAATAATAACTATCTTTGTTGTGATAATACACAAAATTCCGTTCAATATGAATAGTTTGTATATAAAGAATTATAAGAACCTGGAGAGTTTACAAATCGATAAATTGGGACGTGTGAATTTGATAGCAGGTGAAAATAACGTAGGTAAATCTTCGCTATTAGAGGCTGTTTCCATACTTCAATCTGGTGGAAGTCTTGAATGGCTGATGCAATTATTGGAATTCCGTGGTGAGTCAACTGACCGATATGTAGAAAACCACCAACGAAAGGAGTTGGATAGTTTTTTGTCCTTTGTTCCTAATTACGATAATGAGCATAAATTTGAGCTTCCTATTATGCTATCAGATATGGAATGTAAGGTGGAAATACGATTTGTGTATTTTACGGAGATGCAGGTAACAGAAGGTGGTTTTGATAGAACAGTTCGTACTGTTGTAGAGAATTACGACCCAAGTAGTTATTATGAAAATATAGGACTTGGTTTGGAGATTACTCCTTCTCTCGGTCAAAAGATTCTTTATACGTTTAATGGTTCGGTTCCTCGTTCCCAAATGGATTTGTTGAATAAAGTTCAATATGTAAGAATGGGGGATATAAATACGATAAATAATCCTTCTTTGTTTGATAAACTAGCTCTAACTCCATTACAGAAAGAGGTTGTGAAGGCTCTGCAAATAATAGAGCAAAGAATAGTGGATTTGAACTTCTTGAAAGATGATAGACGCAGAAATAGACTTTCACGTGAGAGAAATGAGGATGAGCGTGTACCGTATGTTGTGTTTGAGGGAGAATCAAAGCCACGTAGATTAAGTTCTATGGGAGATGGAATAAACCGTATTTTGACTATTATTCTTGCAATGTTGAATACTAAGGAGGGTGTTTTGCTTATTGATGAATTTGAAAATGGGTTACACTATTCAGTTCAGCAGAAATTATGGAAAGTCATTTTTAGTTTGTCAAGGATGCTCAATATACAGGTTTTCGTAACAACTCATAGCCGTGATGCAATTCGCGCTTTTGTAGCAGAAAATATAGAAAATGACGGGACATTTATTCGTTTAGAGCGGCGTAAAAATAAAGTTGTAGCCGTTACTTACGATAATAAGGAAGACTTGGAGTTGGTATTGGAGCAGGATATTGAAATTAGATAAAACGATAAAATGGCTGATAAGCGGAGAGAAGAAGATTATGCATTCAAATTATTAGTAGAGGGACCGGATGATTTGTTTGTGATAGCGCATTTAAGGGAATTGAATCAATTAGAGGATAATATTTTTATTAAACCATGCGGTTCAGTAGAAAAAGCAATCGAATTATTTCGTATTCTGATAGATAAACAAACTGCCAATAATCGAATATTAGGGCTTGTGATTGATGCGGATTTGAATATAGCCGGGCGTTGGCAACGAATCTCTCAGATATTAGTTGAAAGCGGAAAGTATACAGTGCCTGATGTTCTTCCAAATGAAGGGCTGATTCTTTTCCCAAATGATTCTGACGATGTGAAGATTGGAGTTTGGGTGATGCCTGATAATCAATTGAGTGGAATGTTGGAGGATTTCCTGGCTAAGTTGGCTGTCAATGACAAAGACTTGTTAGATGAAGTAGATGCCGCTTTGGAAGTAATAGAACATAAAAAAGTGAATAAGTATAAAGCAATTCATAAATCCAAGGCTCGCATTCATACATTTCTGGCTTGGCAAGAGGAGCCCGGAGTTTCTATGGGAAGTGCAATTGCAAAAAGCTATTTGAGAGCAGACTCTGAACAGGCCATTTTATTTGTGAACTGGCTTAAGAATTTGTTTAGTTAAAACCCTATTTGTTCAACGCGCAAAACAAATTCAGATAAAATCTGTTCAATGCGTAAAACAAACAGGGAATTTACAGAGTTATCTCTCCTGCCATCGAACGGTTCATCCGGTCGCGCACCTCGTCCGCTGTATATCCATGTCCGAGTAAGAACATTAATTTCGTCACAGCAGATTCCGTCGTACTGTCATATCCGGAGACAACACCTGCCTGCAACAACTGGTAGCCCGTTTCATAACGTTCCATCTCTACCATTCCTGCGCTGCATTGCGTCACATTGACAATCACAATTCCACGTTCGCTGGCCTGACAAAGCCGACGTATGAACCATTCCTTCCGGGGAGCATTTCCCGAACCGTATGTTTCGAGCACGACAGCCTTCAATCCGTCAATCCCCAGAATGGCGGCAATCACATTTTCCTGGATGCCCGGGAAGAGTTTCAGTACCACAACATTGGTATCTAGCAGATAATGAGGCTTCAATTCCCGCTCTTCACCATTTACGTGAATCTGCACATTATTATATTTGATATGGATTCCGGCTTCCGCCAATACCGGGTAATTGAAAGAACGGAACGCGTTGAAGTTTTCCGCATTCATCTTGGTCGTGCGGTTTCCCCGCATCAGATGGTTTTCAAAGAAGATGCACACTTCCGGTACGAGCGCTCTCCCTTCCTTGTTTTGTGCGACGGCAATCTCGATGCTGGTCATCAGATTTTCCTTTCCGTCCGTGCGGAGTACACCTATGGGAAGTTGTGAACCTGTGAGGATAACAGGTTTATCGAGCCCTTCGAGCATAAAACTTAATGCGGAAGCAGTGTAAGCCATCGTATCCGTTCCGTGCAGGATGACGAAGCCGTGGTAGCGGTCGTAATTTTCATGAATGATGCGTACCAGCTTCCGCCACATATCCGGTTCCATGTCCGACGAATCCATTGGAGGATCAAACTGATAGGTGTCAATCGGGAAGTTGAACTTTTGCAGTTCGGGGATATACTTTTGCAGTTGCTCGAAGTTAAAGTTCTCCAGAGCACCTGTCGCGGCATTCTCGATCATGCCAATTGTTCCACCGGTGTATATTAGCAATACGGAAGTATTTAATGGATTCATAAGCTGATTTTGTGCGATTGTTTTCGCAAATATAATAATATATTTGATATATAAGTAGCAAAATGTCATAAAAGTAAAGGCGAATGACAGGACGAATAGAAGATGGAAGATTCTTTTTATCAGAAAAAAACCGAAAAAAGTGATAGATTGAACGTTTTTATTATTACTTTTGCGACACTTATCAAAAACAAGAGTAGAAACAAGGACTATGATGAAGTACTATCCACATACAGTCACATCCATGTGTACCATGACCCTTAGGGGTTAATGGATAGTTTTTGTGTATCTACGTGATTCACGCTTGTATAAGCAGGCAAAATTCAATTTCAATTTTATTCGTAAACAACCAATCGTTCTGTAAAAAGTAAACTGCAGGACATTGCATTTAAATAAGTATCTTCATGAAAGTAATGAAATTCGGCGGGACGTCCGTAGGTTCCGTGAACAGCATTTTAAGCGTAAAGAGAATTGTAGAGTCGGCAAGTGAGCCGGTAATTGTAGTTGTTTCCGCATTGGGAGGCATCACTGACAAATTGATAAATACATCAAAGATGGCGGCAGTAGGAGATTCAGCATACGAGGGCGAGTTCCGCGAAATCGTTTACCGTCATGTGGAGATGATTAAGGAGGTGATTCCTGCCGGAGAAAAGCAAGTGTCGTTGCAACGTCAGATTGGCGAATTGCTGAACGAGTTGAAGGACATCTTCCAGGGAATTTATCTGATTAGAGACCTTTCCGCGAAGACTTCGGATACAATCGTCAGCTATGGTGAACGCCTTTCATCCATCATCGTTACCGAACTGATTGACGGAGCAAAATGGTTCGATTCGCGCACTTTTATCAAGACCGAAAGAAAACATAGCAAACACACGTTGGATACCGACCTGACTAATAAGTTGGTGAAAGAGGCTTTCCAATCTATCCCTAAAGTGTCACTGGTGCCGGGATTCATTTCTTCGGATAAGACGACAGGAGATGTGACGAATCTCGGACGTGGTGGTTCAGATTATACGGCTGCCATTATTGCTGCGGCTTTGGATGCGGCAAGTCTGGAAATCTGGACGGATGTAGACGGATTTATGACGGCTGACCCGCGTGTCATTTCAACTGCTTATACCATTACGGAATTGAGTTATGTAGAAGCGACCGAACTTTGTAACTTCGGTGCAAAGGTGGTTTATCCGCCGACTATCTATCCCGTATGTCACAAGAATATTCCTATTATAATAAAGAATACCTTCAATCCGGACGGAGTGGGAACGGTTATCAAACAAGAAGTTTCCAACCCGCAGAGCAAGGCTATCAAAGGTATTTCCTCCATCAACGACACCAGCCTGATTACTGTTCAGGGACTCGGTATGGTGGGTGTGATCGGTGTAAACTACCGCATCTTTAAAGCATTGGCTAAGAACGGAATCAGCGTATTCCTCGTGTCGCAGGCTTCATCGGAAAACAGTACTTCTATCGGTGTGCGTAATGCCGATGCCGACCTGGCTTGTGAAGTGCTGAACGAGGAATTTGCGAAAGAAATAGAGATGGGCGAGATTTCTCCGATTCTTGCGGAAAGAGATTTAGCTACTGTTGCTATCGTAGGCGAGAATATGAAACATACCCCGGGTATCGCCGGTAAACTTTTCGGTACGCTGGGACGCAACGGTATCAACGTAATTGCCTGTGCACAGGGAGCTTCGGAAACAAACATCTCTTTTGTGGTCGATTCCAAATCTCTGCGTAAATCCCTGAACGTTATTCACGACTCTTTCTTCCTCTCCGAATATCAGGTACTGAACCTCTTTATCTGCGGTGTCGGTACAGTAGGCGGCAGCCTCGTAGAACAGATTCGTTGCCAACAGCAGAAACTCATGATGGAAAACGGATTGAAACTCCATGTGGTAGGTATCATTGATGCTGCCAAAGCAATGTTCAGCCGTGAAGGTTTCGACCTTTCTAATTTCCGTCAGGAACTGTTGGAAAAGGGTAAAGACAGTAGTCTGCAAACCATCCGCGACGAGATTATCGGAATGAACATCTTTAATTCCGTCTTTGTAGACTGTACGGCCAGCGCCGATATCGCATCGCTTTACAAAGATTTCTTGCAACACAATATCTCTGTGGTAGCAGCCAACAAGATTGCTGCTTCTTCCGCTTACGAAAACTATCGCGAACTGAAAACGATTGCCCGCCAACGTGGTGTGAAATATCTGTTCGAAACAAACGTAGGTGCAGGTCTTCCGATTATTAATACGATCAACGACCTGATTCATAGCGGCGACAAGATTCTGAAGATTGAAGCAGTGCTTTCAGGCACACTGAACTACATCTTTAATAAGATCAGCGCCGATATTCCTTTCAGCCGTACCATCAAAATGGCACAGGAAGAACGCTACTCCGAACCGGACCCGCGTATCGACTTGAGTGGAAAAGACGTCATCCGTAAACTGGTGATTCTGGCACGTGAAGCCGGATACCGTCTGGAACAGGAAGATGTTGAAAAGAACCTCTTTGTCCCCAATGACTTCTTCGAAGGTTCTCTGGAAGATTTCTGGAAACGTGTTCCAAGTCTCGATGCAGACTTTGAAGCCCGCCGCCAAGTATTGGAGAAAGAAAATAAACACTGGCGTTTCGTTGCCAAACTGGAGAACGGAAAAGCCTCTGTCGGCTTACAGGAAGTAGGCGCCAACCACCCGTTCTACGGCTTGGAAGGCAGCAACAACATTATCCTGCTTACTACAGAACGCTATAAAGAATATCCGATGATGATTCAGGGATACGGCGCCGGCGCCGGAGTAACGGCTGCCGGAGTATTTGCCGACATCATGAGTATCGCAAACGTTTAATTAAATGAAGAACTAAAAATGAAGAATGAAGAATTACTATGCAGCGTAATGGTGCAGCCAATTCTTCATTCATCATTCTTCATTCTTAATTTTCAAAAGAAATGAAGCATATCATTATATTGGGAGACGGAATGGCCGACTGGCCAGTGAAGTCATTAGGGGACAAGACGCTCCTGCAATATGCGAAGACGCCATATATGGATCAGTTAGCCCGAATGGGGCGTAACGGCCGCCTGATTACCGTGGCGGAAGGTTTCCATCCGGGTAGTGAAGTAGCCAACATGTCAGTGTTGGGATATAATCTTCCGAAAGTGTACGAAGGTCGTGGACCGCTGGAAGCTGCCAGTATCGGCGTGGATTTGAAACCGGGCGAGATGGCAATGCGTTGTAACCTGATTTGTGTGGAAGGAGAAATTCTGAAGAATCACTCCTCCGGACACATATCTACAGAAGAAGCGGACGTATTGATTCAATACCTGCAAGAGAAACTAGGCAATGACCGCGTACGGTTCCACACAGGAGTCCAGTACCGTCATCTGTTGGTTATCAAGGGAGGAAATAAAGAATTGGACTGTACTCCTCCGCACGATGTTCCTTTGAAACCTTTCCGCCCATTGATGGTGAAACCATTGGCCCCGGAAGCACAAGAAACGGCAGACCTGATTAACGACCTGATTCTAAAATCACAGGAACTGTTGAAGAATCATCCGTTGAACCTGAAACGTATAGCTGAAGGCAAAGACCCCGCCAATAGTATTTGGCCCTGGAGCCCCGGTTATCGTCCGCAGATGACTACTTTTTCCGAAACTTTCCCGCAAGTGAAAAAAGGTGCGGTGATTTCGGCTGTCGATCTGATAAATGGAATCGGTTATTATGCCGGATTACGTCGTATTGTGGTAGAAGGGGCAACCGGCCTGTATAATACGAATTATGAAAATAAAGTGGCTGCTGCATTGGAAGCCTTGAAAACCGATGACTTTGTCTATCTTCATATCGAAGCCAGCGATGAGGCCGGACACGAAGGAGACATCGACTTGAAACTTCTCACTATCGAGAATCTGGATAAACGTGCCGTAGGACCTATCTACGAAGCAGTGAAAGACTGGGATGAACCGGTAGCAATAGCCGTATTGCCTGACCATCCTACTCCCTGCGAACTTCGTACGCACACTTCCGATCCTATCCCGTTCCTTATCTGGTATCCGGGAATTGAGCCGGACGAGGTGCAAACTTACGACGAAGTATCTGCCTGCAACGGTAGTTACGGTGTGTTGAAAGAAGACGAGTTCATTAAAGAATTTATGAAATAATGTTCACCACAGATTACACAGATTCGCACAGATTTAAAGTGATAAGAGACTTTTGTATTATGTAATAATAGAGAAAATATCTGTGTAAATCTGTGTAATCTGTGGTGAGCACTAAAAATATCATTCCATGAAATATTATAGTACGAATAAACAAGCGCCGGTGGCTTCTTTACAGGAAGCAGTTGTAAAAGGTCTTGCAGCCGATAAAGGGTTGTTTATGCCTATGTCTATCAAGCCTCTTCCACAAGAGTTTTACGATACAATTGATACGTTGTCTTTTCAGGAAATAGCTTACCGTGTAGCCGATGCTTTCTTCGGTGAGGATATTCCTGCCGACACTCTGAAACAGATTGTATATGATACCTTAAGTTTTGATGTACCTTTGGTGAAAGTTGCGGATAACATCTACTCGCTCGAACTTTTCCACGGACCGACACTGGCCTTCAAAGATGTAGGCGGTCGTTTCATGGCGCGTCTGCTGGGATATTTCATTAAGAAGGAAGGACAAAAGAATGTAAATGTACTGGTAGCCACTTCCGGTGATACGGGAAGTGCTGTGGCTAACGGTTTTCTGGGTGTGGACGGTATTCATGTATATGTGCTCTATCCGAAAGGAAAAGTCAGCGAAATACAGGAAAAGCAATTCACTACACTGGGACAGAACATCACTGCGCTCGAAGTGGACGGAACGTTTGATGATTGCCAGGCATTGGTAAAAGCTGCTTTCATGGATAAGGAACTGAATGAACATCTATCATTGACTTCTGCCAATTCCATCAATGTAGCCCGTTTCCTGCCACAAGCATTTTATTATTTCTATGCATACGCTCAACTGAAGCGTGTCGGAAAAGCGGATAACGCCGTCATCTGCGTACCTAGCGGAAACTTCGGAAATATCACCGCAGGACTGTTCGGAAAGAAAATGGGATTGCCCGTGAAGCGTTTCATTGCTGCCAACAACCGCAACGATATTTTTTATCAATATCTGCAAACAGGTAAATACAATCCCCGTCCGTCTATTGCAACAATTGCTAACGCCATGGACGTGGGAGATCCTAGCAACTTTGCCCGTGTACTTGATTTGTATAATGGTTCGCACGCTGCTATCTCTGCCGAAATTTCAGGAACAACTTATACCGACGAACAGATACGTGAAACGGTGAAAGAAACCTGGAAGGAACATCACTACCTGCTCGATCCTCATGGAGCTTGCGGATACCGTGCATTGGTAGAAGGCTTAAAAGAAGGAGAAACGGGTGTATTTCTTGAAACAGCTCATCCGGCTAAGTTCCTTGAAACAGTAGAAGGCATTATCGGTGAATCGGTAGAGATACCCGCTAAGTTGCGGGAATTTATGAAAGGCGAGAAGAAAAGTCTGCAAATGACGAAAGAATTTGTAGATTTCAAGAGCTATCTGCTTTCACTTTAGTCAACAATTATCAGGGAAGTACAAGCCTAAATAAAGGAACTATAATTAAAGAGTAATTCTCACCCCTATGAGAAAAAATACTCATCCCAATGGGAATTTATTCTCATAGGGATGAGTATTTTTTCTCATAGGGATGAGTATCGTTGAGAATATTATCAAATAGTTTCCTTCTCCCACAAAGGAGAAATACATTTACTTATAAATCGAAGTAATTATTTGCTAATTAGGTTTTTATGTACCACCTTACTATAAAACTCATCTCTTTTGGCTGTAGAAATAGGGATTTCCTTATTATTAATAAATACTCGATTACCTGAAACTGAATCAATGCAATTAACATTAACAATATACGACCTGTGTATTCGAAAGAAAGTGTTGCCAAGAAGCATATGTTCCAGTGAAGTCATTGTTTGATGAACAATTAGGCTTCTGTCACTCAAATGAAATCTGACATAATTTTGCATACCCTCTATATATAAAATATCTTTGCATACTATTCGACTGAAACCATCTCCCTGTCTAACATAAAGATTAGCCTCTATTGTTTCTACCTTATTTTCTAATAAAAGTCGAGAGTTGAAAGCCTCCTTAGCCTTAGATACAGCTTGGAAAAATCGCTGGAATCCTATAGGTTTGAGTAAATAATCTACCACATTAAGCCTGTATCCTTCCAGTGCATACTCAGAATATGCAGTAGTCAGAATCGTTAAAGGAGGTTCATTAATCGTTTCAAGAAAATCAAGACCAGATAGATAGGGCATATTAATGTCAAGAAACATAAGATCTATCTCCGTTGTTTTCAAAACTTTTTCCGCATCTATGGCAGAGAAACAAGTTTGTGTCACTTCAAGAAAATCTAATTTAGTGATATAGTGGATTAAACCGTCAATAGCTACCGGTTCGTCATCAACAAGCAAGCATCTCAGCTTCTTTATTTCAATATTGTCAGTTACTATATTTGCCATATGTCAAGTTTTGAATAGTAGGTTGTTTTTGTTTCTTGTATATCTAGCCGATAGTTTTCGCCATAAAGGATATTTAGCCTTTGTTTTACATTTTCCAATCCGATTCCTGTTGCCTGACTATTTGTGTTACTATGTATAGGATCAATAGGTTTGGAGTTTTCAACCGTTAAGTTAAGTGCAGAACTTTGTTGTTGAAATGAGATAGTTACAAAACCCTGCTCTGATATAGTACGTGAAGCAAATTTGAATGCATTCTCTACAAATACAATCAACAGCAAAGGAGGTATATTTAGGTTCTCCTGCTCTGTTACCCACTTGGTTGTAACTACGATTTTCTTTCCCCATCGTATTTTTTCTATTTCTATAAAATTCTGTAGAAAATGTATTTCATCTCGCAACTCAACCCTTTCTCCTTTTCCTTTATATAATTGGAAACGAAGCATGTCTGAATATTGCAACAGCAGTGAAGATGCCAGGTCGACATTGGTTTGCATTAATGTATGAATGTGGTTTAGCACATTAAACATGAAATGTGGATTGATCTGGGATTGTAAAACTTGTAACTGGTTTTCTAGATATGCCTTTTTAAGACTTATGTGTTCGTATAAAAAACGTAGCCCGCAAAATCCGAAATTAATAATCAATACATTGGGAATAGCAAATAAGAAATCTATCACTAAAGTGGTGTGATTTGCCAAAAGACTGGAGTTAGGAAAATAACCTTGAGTTTCTGCCCATTTCATTAGTTGAAAATTCAAAGCTAATATAAATGAGATGAAAAGAGTGACACCTATGAATTGGAATATAAATAGTTTCAGTTTCTTTCTGTGTACAGCTTTCGGAAGCCATCTGTTCGTTAGAACAACTGAAAGATAAACAGCAGGAATATGTACTATCAACAACAAAGTAGCCGATATAAGGGAAGACAAATAGATGTATTGTATCCATAGTAAGAGAATAATCACAGCCCATGATACAAAAACGATTTGCCAGTATTGATTTAAATAGAATCTTTTCATATGGCAAAAGTATGCAAATCATTGCACATTAGAATGATGTATGCAGTTCATTCGTCAAAAGCAAATGGGTGGTTCGTCAAATAAGTTTCTTATAAACTGGATTCACCGGTATATTTGCCATTTAGAAACGTCACAAATCATTCAATTATTAATAAAAACAGAAAATGAAAAGATTACTACTGATTATGATTTCTTGTATGGCAACTTATGGAGTTGCTTTTTCTCAGGCAACAGAGAGCAAAAGCTCGATATTTCAATTGAGTCTTTTTCCACCTTTAAGCACCAATTGGATTCATTCATATCAATATTCTAACAAGGCATCTCTAAACCTGCTTGTTGGTCTGTCTCGAAATGAGGAGGGAGTTGCAATAGCCGGACTTGCTAATATTATTATAAATGATGCGAAAGGTTTTCAATTTGCCGGATTGATTAATATCGCAGAAAATGTAAGTGGCGTCCAGTTTGCCGGATTGATAAATAAAGCGAGAAATGTAAATGGGGTTCAATTTGCCGGACTGGTTAATATGGCTGAAAATAGTGACTATCCTATCGGCTTCATTAACATTATAAAAAATGGAGAGAAAGGTATTGCAATTACTTATAATGAATTAGGAAGTATCATGACTACTTTCCGTTCGGGAGGCAAAGTGACGTATGGAATAATAGGAATTGGGTATAATCATAAAACTTCGGGGCGCTCATATGCCACAGAAGTAGGATGGGGGATTCATATAAACTGTCTGTCATGGTTTAGAATTAAAAATGAGTTGAAAGTATCTTGTTTTGGATTTTCCGATAATCCTCTTATTCTCAATGATGACAAGCTTAGTAATACGGTTATCAATTCCAACTATTCTATTTTACCTTCATTTAAGATATCGCCTCACTTTGAGTTGTTTGGAGGTCCCAGTCTAAATTATATGAATTCTGGTAATGCAAATAAAGAGTTCGATTTCAAGCGCTATATATGGAAACAATCAAGCTCAACAAGACTTCAGCGGATTTATGTTGGCTATCAAGTAGGTATACAATGTCTTTTTTGAAACCGTCGATCTTTAGTTTTATAGAACACCAGCCTGTACTCTGCTTAAAGTTTCCGGGTATGACTGATTCTGTCGGATACGGACCACTTCATGGGTTGGCACATTTCGCTATTTCGGTAGGAGGCAAAGAGGCTGTAAACATGTTGACCGAACGGTTGCGTGCCAATGGTTATACTATTTTGAGCGAACCCAGAACATCAGGTGACGGCTACTACGAAAGTGCGGTTGCAGATCCGGAAGGAAATTATGTGGAAATATTGGCATAGTGATAAAACAGATAAAGATATCATATTCAACTTCGGGGTATGTCTACTATTGGTTACGTGGAGGCTAAAAATATTAAATAGTCTCCTGTACACTGAATGGTAAAACGATCGCTTATAGCCTCATTAAGAGTTCCTTGCCACCAATTCGTAAAGTCACTAAGGGGATAGTATAATCCTTCCCCTTTCAGTCCTTTAGCTCCGAAATTGATAATGGATACTTGCTGCCCGGCGTGGGAAACGAAAGTCTGCGTGCCATTTGCGGGAATAAATACCCCGTAATCCGTAACAGTTCGTACTTCCATACCGCTTTTCATATAGTCCAGCAATAAACTGATATTTCCTAATGTGTGGTCTTCCCGTTTTCCGGTAGCACCAATGATGGCAATTTTCCGGTAGCCTTTTTCTTGCAGGAAGTGGACAGCCTTGGTTTGGTCGTTTGTTTCCTGATCGGCTATGTGGTGAATAATGTCCGAAAAGCGTGTTTTGTTTTCCGGCGAAAGAGAATCTCCGTCGCCAATAATAATATCGGGAGTATGTCCGCGTAAGATGTATTCGTTTGCTGCTCCGTCGCAGCAAATCACGAATTTAGCTTCTTCCAGCATTTTCAGGGGAAGCGTATGCGTAGGATATTCACCGTTGGCAAGTACCACGGCTTCGGGAGTATAGTGTTCGTTTATCATTGTATGCTCATTAATTTTTTCCATTTAAAGTAGCCAAAGATAGCTATAATGGAGTAAAGTCCGTATAAAGCAGAAGTAAAATAAAGGTCTTTATAGATATAAAGTCCGCAGCAGACAATATCCACAAGAATCCAGGCAAACCATTGCTCGACATATTTACGCGCCAGCATCCACATGCCGACAATGCTCAATGCCGTGGTAAAACTATCCAGCCAGGGCACGTTGCTGTCCGTATATTCGATTAGTATCCACGCAATGCCGATGAATGCAACAATAAATACCAGAAAAAGAGGTAAGTAACATTTCCATGGAGTATGCACGATAGGAAGATCTTTGGGTTTGTCACCGGTTGAAGCATCTGCCGACTGTTGACCTTTCTTCTTTCTGTGTCCCCACATCCAAAAGAACCAACCGTAGATGGCGGCTATCAGATAGTAGATATTGATACCGAAATCGGCATACAGTCCTGCTTTGTAATATACGAAGATATAGATGGCAGGCATCACGATACCTGCTATCCAAAGGTAGATACTTGCCCGGTACTCCAACCAAAGGTAGACTAGCCCGACAATCGTACCGAATATTTCCAGAAAATTCAATTCCATAGCCCTGTGGTATTAAAAGCGGAAAGAAACATGTCCCATAACGTTTGTTCCTGCCTGCGCTGCATATCCGGCATAGTTTCCCCGATTCTCCACCGTATCGGTGTAGTCGCTCGATGCCCAGCCGTTGTTCTCATATTTTTCATTAAACAGATTGTACACAGTGAACCCTACCGTGACTTCTTTCAACACTTTCTTGGGACGGAAAGAGTATGCCAGATTGAGGTTACTGACAAAATATTTATCAAGAGTCAATTCTTCTACTTCCGCATTTGTCATATACTGTTTGCTTACGAACTGCGATTGCAGAGCTGCTTCAAATCCCTTATAAATGAATGAGAAGCGGTTATTAAATAGAAAGTCGGGTGAGAAAGCGATGTGAGTGTCTTTATGCTTGATCTGAACAGTCGGGAGGGAAGTAGAACTGCCGTCTTCATTATAATGGTAGCCCGGCAGGCTTTCTACAAAATCCTGGATGCGGTTTTTGCTCCATGTAGCGTTTATATCCCATTGAAACCATTTACACGGTTTGATTCCCAGTATTAGCTCGACTCCCATACGATAACTGTCCGGCACGTTTTCGGTCAGTGCTTCACCGATGTCATTTAAAGCTCCGGTCAGAACCAGTTGGTCGGTATAATCCATGTAGTAGAAGTTTGCACCTGCTGTCAGCCATTGGTTGGCGAAAGTATATCCCGCTTCATAGTCGAGTAATTTTTCTGCTTTGGGATACGAATCCGGATCGCCATCCGTATAATTGTTTCTGGTCGGTTCCTTTTGAGCAACCGAGAAAGAGGCATAAACGCGATGGTTGGACGTGATGTTCCAGTTTAATCCGACTTTCGGGTTAAAGAAATCAAACTTCTTGTCTACTGCCAGTGGACGCAGGGCATTCTTGCTCCAGTCATATTTATCATTGTTGCCGTCGATGGTATAGTCGATGTGTCGATACTGAAGATCGGCATACGCGCTTAATCCTCTAGTAAGATCGTAGTTTGCTTTCAGATAAATATTGCCATCGGTCTTTTGGGATTTATTGCGGTAATATTCATGGTCGGGAGATAGAGTGCCCACATAATTCTTCACCCAGGGAACTCTTCCGAAGTTATTGCCTCGGTATTGATTCAAACCACCTCCTAGAGACGCATTCAGCCTGTTGACTGTATAATTGAGAGAAAAAACGCCGCCACCGAATTTGTTGTCCATCTTCTTCTGACGGACTAAATCACTTTTGGTTATTTCGGTTCCATCAATTGTGAATGGTTTCAGGCCATATTCTATAAGGGATCTGCCGTCTTTGTACTCTTCGTAATAGCCGTCGCCTTTGGTATAATGCAAGGCAACATTCAGATTCCAGGCTGTTGAGAAAGTATGATTGAAGAGAAGTTGATAATTCTTTTGCAGATAATTATCAGTTTGGTCGTCATAAAAATGCTTGTTGCCGTTGGCGTCGGTGTACATCTCGCCACAGGGGTTGTAGCGTCTGCCGAAGTCCTCCATTTCCTTTTTGGTTGCGTATCCCCAGGCGTGATATGTCTTTTCTTTCCCGGCAAATGCAATCAGCTTCACGGATGTGTTTTCTGCAAAATAACCTCCTTGCAGATAGTAAGAATTTAGGTCTACCGAAGCGCGGTCTATGTATCCGTCCGTACCGATGTTGGAAAGACGAGCGTCAAACGTCCAATGATTATTGAGCAAACCGGTTCCCACTTTCACCGTTTCTTTGTGCGTGTTGAATGAACCGTATGAACCGTTGAATTCGGCATACGGCTTCATGGATGCACCTTCAGTCTGCATATTAACGCTGGCTCCGAAGGCACCTGCCCCGTTGGTAGACGTACCTGCGCCTCGTTGCACTTGCATATCTTTTACGGAGGAAGAAAAGTCGGGCATATTTACCCAGAACAGATTATGGCTTTCAGCATCGTTCATCGGTATGCCGTTTACCGTGATGTTGATGCGTGTGCCGTCGGTTCCGCGCACGCGAAGGGTCGTGTAGCCGATACCTGCTCCTGCATCCGATGTAGTCAGCGTAGAAGGAGTCATGCTTAACAGATAAGGGATGTCCTGTCCGAAGTTAACCTTCTTCAATTCCGCTTTGCCTATATTGGTGAATGCCACGGGAGTTTTGGCGGTGGCACGCGTGGATACTACCTGCACTTCTTGCAGGTTTACTACTCTCATACTATCCTTTACACTCGTCTGTGCATGAACAGTGATGCCTACGCCCGATAAGGCGATGGCCATCCATACAATTTTTTTCATCTTGCTTACTAATTAGTTCTCTACGCCGGCATTACCCGGATCAGATTCTATGGGTATGTTCTCAGCCCGTCATGTTAAGGCACCCCTACCAGTGAATCGGTTACAAAAATACTGCTTTTGCAGGAGGAAAGCAAAAAAAACTTTTAGATTCACTAAAAACAATATAACTTTGTATTTTGTTAAAATAGCAATATAACTGTTTACTCATTTAATATACATTTTAATTATGCTACTATTATTACAAGCAACACAAGCTGCGGATTCTGTGCAAGTGGCCGCAGATGAATTAATGAAAGAAGCGATTGCCAATGCTGACGGATTGGACAAACTCTCGTTGATTACTCAACAACTGATAGACTTTGGTATTCGTGCCGGAGAACGTATACTGATTGCGGTCATTGTCTTTATCGTCGGACGTTTCCTTATCTCTATGCTTAATAAGTTTGTCGGGCGTTTGATGGATAAAAGAAAAGTAGATATAAGTATCAAGACTTTTGTAAAAAGCTTGGTGAATATTACGTTGACTGTACTGTTAATCATTTCTGTAGTAGGTGCTCTTGGAGTTGAAACAACCTCGTTTGCTGCTTTGTTGGCTTCTGCCGGTGTTGCTGTCGGTATGGCTTTATCCGGTAATTTACAGAATTTTGCGGGAGGTTTGATTGTGTTGTTGTTTAAGCCATATAAAGTGGGAGATTGGATAGAAAGTCAGGGAGTTTCTGGTACAGTGAAAGAAATACAGATTTTTCATACTATTTTGACTACTGCAGATAATAAAGTGATTTACGTGCCGAATGGTGCAATGAGTAGTGGAGTGGTAACTAACTATAGTAATCAGGTGACTCGTCGCGTGGAATGGATTGTTGGGGTAGATTATGGAGAAGATTATGAGAAAGTGCAGAAAATCGTTTATGATATTCTTGCTGCTGATCAACGTATCCTGAAAGAACCTGCTCCCTTTGTGGCTCTTCATGCGCTGGACGCCAGCAGTGTGAATGTAGTGGCACGTGTATGGGTAAATAGCGGAGATTACTGGGGTGTTTATTTCGATATAAATAAAGCGATTTATGAAACCTTCAATGAAAAAGGTATCAACTTCCCTTTCCCGCAACTTACAGTACATCAGGGAAATTAATCATTATACGCTGATTATTCCAAAAAAACGAGGGAGTTTCACATTGAGTGTAACTCCCTCGTTTTTGGATAAACTTGTCTGGTGTGATTGAATAAATTTCTTTCTTTTATTTAATGCCGAAATCTTCGGCTAGTTCATATCTATCTTCTTTGATCCCCAGTACATGATTGATCTTTCTTCTTTTCTCAAGATCTTTAAAGTAGTTTTCCACAACCTGATAGAGATCGAAGTTCGTAGTTGAGCCAGCGGCTAAATCGAGTGATTCCACCATCTTTTCTACAGCTTGATGGATTTTCTCTGCGTCTATCAGATGCAGTTCGTTGCTGTGTATTAAATATTTTTCCATGACTGCAATGTTTTTAATGTTATATAGGTATAACATCTTGCAGTCATGGAAAGTTCAATGATTGAATGTTAGATTTTGGCAAGTGCCTGATCCAAATCAGCAATTAGGTCATCGATATGTTCTGTTCCAATGGATAGACGTACGGTGCCCGGATAAATTTCCTGTTCGGCTAGCTCCTGTGCATTGAGCTGCGAATGGGTAGTGCTCGCCGGGTGGATCACCAATGATTTCACGTCAGCCACATTGGCTAGCAGGGAGAAAATCTCCAGACTGTCGATGAAACGGTGTGCCTCTTCTTGTCCGCCTTTTACCTCGAAAGTAAAGATAGAACCAGCACCGTTCGGGAAATAACGTTGATACAGTGCATGGTCGGGATGGTTGGATAATGACGGGTGATTCACTTTCTTCACTTTTGGATGATTGTTCAAGAAATTCACTACCTTCAATGCATTTTCTACATGACGCTCTACACGTAAGGAAAGAGTTTCCAGGCCTTGCAGCAGGATAAAAGCGTTGAATGGGCTGATGGTAGCTCCTGTGTCGCGCAGCAAAATGGCACGGATGCGGATTGCGTAGGCGGCCGGACCGGCTGCGTCAACGAAGCGTACGCCATGATAGCATGGATCGGGTTCGGTCAGTTGTGGGAATTTGCCGGAAGCTACCCAGTCGAATTTGCCTGAATCTACAATGACTCCTCCCAATGAGGAACCGTGTCCGCCAATGAACTTTGTTGCGGAATGTACTACGATATCTGCTCCGTGTTCGATGGGGCGGATTAAATACGGAGTTCCGAATGTGTTATCAATAATCAAAGGTATTTTGTGGCGATGGGCTATTTCTGCCACTGCTTCTATATCAATGATATTTGAATTCGGATTTCCCAAGGTTTCAATAAATACGGCTTTTGTATTTTCCTGAATAGCTTTTTCGAAGTTCGACAAATCGCTTGGATCAACGAATGTTGTTGTGATACCATAGCTGGGCAAGGTATGAGCCAGTAGGTTGTAGCTTCCTCCGTAAATAGTTTTGGCTGCTACAATATGATCGCCTGCACGAGTGATATTCTCGAAAGCATAAGTGATGGCAGCGGCACCCGAAGCGACTGCCAGTCCTGCTACCCCTCCTTCAAGGGCGGCTACGCGTTGTTCAAAGACTCCTTGAGTGGAGTTGGTCAGACGGCCGTAGATGTTTCCCGGGTCCTGCAGGCCGAAGCGTGCGGCTGCATGGGCGGAGTTGTGAAATACATAAGAGGTGGTCTGGTAAATAGGTACTGCGCGGGCATCTGTTGCCGGGTCTGCTTGTTCTTGTCCTACATGAACCTGTAAAGTCTCGAAGTGTAATTTCTTTGTTGCCATAATCGTATGTTTTTTAAGTTTATATTCTTCCTTTATTTTCTTGCAAAGTTATGAGATGTAGATATATCGAACAATATATAGGTAAAATATAGAAAATAATGCTATTTTTGTGCCGTTATATGGAATATTGCAACTGCGTTATTCCTGAAAATCACCTTTTAGAAGAATATTTTTCTTATGGATACTTTTGATAAGCTGGATAAAGTAGATTTGCAAATACTCCGTACTTTGCAAGAGAATGCCCGATTGACAACGAAAGAGTTGGCTGCGCGGGTGAGTCTTTCTTCAACTCCTGTTTTTGAACGTCTTAAACGGTTGGAGAATGGAGGTTATATAAAGAAGTATATTGCCGTATTGGATGCGGAGAAACTGAATCAGGGATTTGTCGTGTTCTGCAGTGTGAAGCTTAGACGTCTGAATAGGGATATAGCGGCAGAGTTTACACGGATCATACAGGACATTCCTGAAGTAACCGAATGTTATAACATATCAGGAAGTTATGATTATCTGTTGAAGATTCACGCTCCCAATATGAAATACTATCAGGAGTTTATTCTGAATGTGTTGGGGACGATTGATAGCTTGGGATCACTGGAAAGTACGTTTGTGATGGCGGAAGTGAAGCATCAATATGGGATACATATTTAGTCCTTTGTGTGATAGTCTGAAATTTATCTTGTATATTTGCTATGTAATATAAATCCTGTTTTGCTGACACAATGAAATGGCAACTTTGTAAATAGCTTCGCCCATATGGATTGTAACAATAGAGAGTTCTGCTGCTACAACTGTTTGTGATTTAACGTAAGTCACAAGTTATTTTTTTTATTCTATTCAATAAACTATATAAAAGAAGCCATTACAATGAATTCAAACATATATCCTCGTTCTAATGATTTTCAGACTATTTACCTGAATACGGTGATTAAGAATCCTGCTATTATCGTAGGTGATTATACAATATACAATGACTTTGTAAATGATCCGGTGCTTTTTGAGAAGAACAATGTCTTATATCATTATCCGATTAATAAAGACCGCTTGATAATAGGAAAATTCTGCTCCATAGCCTGTGGAGCTAAGTTTCTTTTCAATAGTGCAAACCACACATTGAATTCTTTATCCAATTATACGTTTCCTATCTTTTTTGAGGAATGGAATTTAGATAAGGGAGATGTAACTTCCGCCTGGGATAATAAAGGGGATATAGTAATAGGTAATGATGTATGGATTGGATATGAAGCTGTTATTATGGCAGGAGTACATATCGGGAATGGAGCAGTCATTGCGTCGCGGGCAGTGGTTACTAAAGATGTTCCTCCTTATACAATAGTAGGCGGAACGCCAGCCAGGGAGATTCGGAAACGTTTTGATGAGCAAACGATTGCCCGATTGCAAGAATTGCAATGGTGGGATTGGAGCGTCGAAAAGATCTCCGAATGTATACCTTATATTACAGGTGGAAAGATAGAAGAACTAATGAAAAGATAAACAATGCATATATGAAATTTATAATAGAACCCGGAACTTTTGCTGATATAAATGAATTGGAAAAGCTGTATGATGAACTGAATGATTACCTGGCAGGTACGATTAGTTATCCCGGGTGGATAAAAGGTATCTATTCTATTTATTTTATCCAACGGTTTTAAATCGGGAGCCTGTTTTTCTTATAACTTTGCAACTGATTTTAGAAAAAGAAGTTTGGAATGATAAATAAGTATGAAGCACGGCTAGGTACAGAGCGTATGTTGCCGCTCGTTTTTAAAATGGCGCTTCCCGCAGTAATAGCCCAATTCGTCAATTTGCTGTATAGCATGGTCGACCGTATTTATATCGGACATATTCCGGGTATTGGTACTGATGCGTTGGCTGGGGTAGGAGTGACGACTTCTCTTGTTATACTGATTTCTTCTTTCTCGGCGATTGTAGGAGGAGGGGGCGCGCCATTGGCAGCCATGGCACTGGGACAAGGCGACCGTCTGCGTGCCGGAAAAATTTTGGGGAATGGTTTTGTCTTATTAATACTATTAACCCTGTTCACTTCGTTCATCGCATATACCTTTATGGAACCGATTTTGCTTTTTACGGGTGCTTCGGAAAATACGTTGGAATATGCGGTTGATTATCTTTCCATCTATTTATTAGGAACCGTTTTCGTTGAAATATCTACAGGATTGAATAGCTTTATTAATGCACAGGGCCGGCCGGCTATTGCCATGTACTCCGTCTTGATCGGTGCCTTATTGAATATTATTCTTGATCCTATTTTCATTTTCTGGTTTGATATGGGAGTGAAAGGAGCTGCTTTGGCTACCGTATTGTCTCAAGCATGTAGTGCGGCGTGGGTATTGAGTTTTCTCTTTTCCCGTCGTGCTTCCTTACCTTTGGAAAAGCGTATAATATGCGGTTGAGCCGGAAGATTGTATTCGCCATGTTAGCTTTGGGAATATCTCCATTTATAATGGCAAGTACGGAGAGCCTGGTTGGTTTTGTATTGAATAGTAGTCTGAAAAATTTTGGAGATATTTATGTCAGCGCATTAACTATCTTGCAAAGTGCGATGCAGTTTGCAAGTGTTCCGTTAACCGGTTTTGCGCTGGGATTTGTTCCGATTATCAGTTATAATTATGGTCATGGTGATAAACAACGTGTGAAAGACTGTTTCCGTATTGTGATGATAACCATGTTTTCATTTAACCTGTTATTGATGCTACTTATGATCTTGTTTCCTACGATTGTAGCATCTGCTTTTACTAGTGATGAAAAATTGATAGAAACAGTCCGCTGGACAATGCCTGTTTTCTTGGGCGGTATGACTATCTTTGGATTACAGCGAGCCTGCCAAAATATGTTTGTAGCATTAGGTCAGGCTAAGATTTCTATTTTTATTGCTTTGTTACGTAAAGTGATTCTACTGATTCCATTAGCATTGATATTACCACATTATATGGGAGTAACCGGTGTATATGCAGCTGAAGCTATATCTGATGCCACTGCGGCAATTTGCTGTACTTTGTTGTTCTTTTGGCAGTTCCCCAAGATTCTGGGGAAAATACAGGGGAATATTTTGCGTACAGATTAGAAACAGCCAATGTACAAAGCATTGGCTATTTTTTTTAAGTCTGCTTCTTCCTTTCCCGGAGATTGAGCGTAAGGCTGTGTTTTCGATGGTTATTGATAGGAAGAAAGAAATAACTAGATGAAGAAAACATTCATAATAGTGGCATTTCTATTCTCGTCACCTGTTCTTCTTCGGGTACGTTAGGATTGCTGTAATAATATTCAATGGATGTTCCCGAAGGTTTGTAACCGTTGGTTTTTATCCATTCCATCATCTCGTTGTACAGGACAGCTAGTTCGCTGTAAGTTCCTCTATGCAGACAGGAAACTATTTTTCTTTCCGGTATCATTATAGATCGTATATCCCCTTCACCCTGTAATTCTTTGGATGACTTTAGACCAATAATCATTTTGATATTGTGTTCCGTCAGACTTTCAAAGTTGGGATATTCAACGTAGGGGATATCGGTAGTGACTTCACCCTGTTCCTTAAATAAAGAGTCTATTTTTACAAAGTTCTTCCCGATAGCTTCCGACATTCCGTTCATATCTGTTTGTACTTCAACAGCCAAAGCGGATTGTTCCGGTTGCTTCAATAGCATGATTTCTGAAATTTTTCCCATAATACATTGTTTTTAGAGGGTTGATAATTAATTATTTCTTGATGACCGGAATATAGATGTCGGTAATTAGTTCTGTTCTAAGGGTGGAGGCAGGGCGGTTCATATACATTTCAAAGCTAAAGGTGCTTTGAGGACGATATTTACTTTCCGGGAACCACTCTTCATAAATAGTCCGGTAGAATTTATGCAATAGAGAGTAGTCGCCGATATGCCTGAATACAGCATAACGACCACCGGGAACTTTCATCACTCCCGGCTGGAAATCATTTTCTTTGTTATCGATTATGACCCCGAGATAGAAGCGACATTTATCCATTGGGGTGATGGACGGATCGTCCATACTAAGGCTGACAAACTTATCATTCGACTTTTCTTCATTGTGCTGCTTCGCATAGTTGGTGAGACTGTCCCATATTAACTTGTATCGGAGCTCATCCTTATACTTTTCACCTACCTCGATACAAAATACTTTCATCGGCAGAATCGACCGGATTTCAGGAGTGATAGCCGCATGCTGTTCGTCATACATCGGCTTATATTTCTCCCTGTATTGAGAGGTTGACACTCCAAAATGTTTTTTGAAAGCTTTTGCCAGACTAAATTTAGTTTGATAGTTTGTCTGCTCCGAAATCTGATTTAATGTAAAGTCGGTGGATACTAACAGATGTGCTATATGTTCGAGGCGCAAACGTTGTATGTAGCTTCCAATATTTTCTCCGGCAACGGTTTGAAACACTCTTCTGAAGTGATATTTGGAAAGTCCGCTTATCGTACTAAGTATATCTGCATCTAAACTATCGAATAAATGGTTATTGATGTAAACGACTATATCCTGAATCTTTTGGTGATGGATATTACTGGTTTCCAACTTTTGTTTCCATCGGTTCAGTTTGGGTAACCGTTCGTTGAGTATTCGCCTAAGTTCCTCCGGCGAATAAGCGGTATCTGCATATTCATTGTACTTATCAGTGTATTTTATCCAGATATTAATCATTTCCGACATCGGAATGTCGACGATATATTTTCCGTCTTTCAGACAGTAGTAACAATATTCGTCACTTCGGGAACCGTCGGAGTTAGTACCCAGATATTTCTCTACATCAAAACGGAGAGGCATCCCGCAACTTTGACAATACCTTTTATTTATATCTGATTCAATCATCGGTTGGGTTTTCGTTTGATGGATAGAAGTCGCTCTATATCATTAAATAAACAAGTGTCCTTCAATTCGAACATGAGCCACTTTCCATCGTGGAAAGTAGTCGTCTCATCGTATACCTTTTGAGTTTCATTGGAAAAGACCTCTCGCAGAGATTCAAATTTGGCACGCTCATCTTTACCTAAAATGACCATGAAGCCAATCGTTTGTTCTTTGGCGTATAGGGCACATAGCGTTTTTCCGCCTTTGCGATATTTATATTCGTATATCCATTTTTTTCCTCCATGGTTCCATAGCTGTTCCATATTGTATTTTTGCTCGATAAGTTGGCGAAGTGAGGTCCATATCTCATAATGTTCCTTACCTATCAAGGCTTCCAGTGTTTCGGGAGTGGGAATCTGCAAAGTTTCTTTCATGGTATTCTGTATTTACTTTTGATTATCCATATCACAAAGGTAGGCTGATTTTCTAATAGATCGTTGTCCAATATAGGCATTTTGTGTGTAGCTGGTGAACAATCTGCCCGGAAATTAATTTATTTTGTAAAAGCGAAATATTGGCAGTATAACCTTTATCTTTGCATTAATTTAAAAACAAAGCCCCAATTAAAGAAAATGAAAACAATATTATTAGCAGTAGGTACGCTCTGCCTCATGGCAGGTTGCTCGTCAAAAGTGGCAAGCTCAAAAGGAATCGTTAGTGATGCAACCATGAATACGGTAACGATTGTTACTGATAAGAATGATACCCTTTCGTTCAGTACGATAGATGCAAATAAAGATGAAGTCAACGGTTTGCTTCTGAATGATACGCTGGAAGTGTTCTATACCGGAAAATATACACCGGGAATGCCGGCTTCTAAATTAGTTCAGTATCCGCAATCTCTGATTGTGGGAGGTGATCGGGATGAACATGGCTGTATCGGTTCTGCCGGATATGTATGGTGTGAAGTGCAAAAAGACTGTATCCGCTTGTTTGAGAAAGGAATCCGCACGGAATCGGTGGACGATAGCAATGCTTCTGCCTTTATTGTGTTTAGTCCTGACTCTACGCAACTGGAACTTTTCTTTTCCAATAATCAACCCAATGAAATATTGGAGAGACGTGGCCTGCCTTCAGGAGGTTATGCATGGAACGTGGAAGATGACGATACGAAAAATGTACGGCTAATAGATGGCTTGTGGACAATCAGCCAAAGAAATAAGTTAATTTATAGCCAAAAGGCCGGAAACTGATTTTAAAAGCTCCGGCTTTCTGACGCTCTGTTTGTAGAGTAATGTTCTAGGTAATTAAATTAATAAGTGGATATCAAAGATGCTGAATATATAAACTTCCATCATAATCTTTGTATTTAGCATCTTTGTATATATCAACCAGTTTGTTACTGTAATCAAGAATGGTATCTTTGGAGATTTGTGATAAATTTGTAGCCAAAATACCACTTCCCAAAATGCCCGGATTACATAATATACTGTCTTTTCTTATTGAATTCATAGTAAGCTCTACACCTATGTAATCCTTGATACCTGCCTTTTCCAGACTGGATACAATATAGTTGTCCAAAGATTCTTTATCATCTTCGGTCATGAATCCATACCATAATAAACACTTCATTCCTAATTGAGTAGCCTGTATCAGGATATCGAGATAGGTTACTCCTGAATCTCCTTTCTTGTCTATTTCGTAAGGATCGATATGAATGAAAGAGGATGAAGGAAGTGAAGGCAATAGCTCTATGGTACCTCTCGAAGAGTCGGCATGATGCATCTCTACAGATGCACTTAATCCGACTTGTTTGGCATAGGTACCCACATTTTCCAACGCACTCTTTTCTAAATCAAAGAATACAAACCTTTTTGCTTGCTTCTCTAATACATTCATTGCCAGGGCAGGAGAACCCAGATAATTTCCTTTTGTCATTTCCGGGTTTTCCAGTTGGTAATAAATGGAATCTTTTAGAGATTTGTCATCATCTGCTTTCTCCAGGAAATGATAGATACCATATTGCTGCTCCGGAGTTTGCGTCATGGAGTAGATGGCACATGCGGAATTGGTTTCTACATATACTTGTGGGGCTTCATTTCTAAGAACTTCACAGAGTATCAGATGTTTCAGTACATCGGGTTGTTTTGCGAAATGAGTGTAAGTTGCCATGTGGGTACATCTTAATATTTATAGAATATAAAAGAACTGCAACCGCTATCCTTTTTAGGCATTCATTAATTCATGGATTTCATGAATATGCAGGTGCAAATGACTTAGATAACCTTCTATCATGTCTTGTAGCGTAACCTTTGTTCCTTCAAAATCACACCAGTAGCTATCCAGTTTTGTCTGGTCTACAGATTTTATAACCTGAATGATATGCAGGTTAAAAAACTTCCATAGTTGAATCAGGTTGTTCCAATCTTCATTTTGGTAATCTTGTAATGCTATCCACAGATCATTATCCTGACGGTAATCGGGAAAGAAAAGCAAATCTTTACTGTATTGCAATCTGACCATGCGTTGGTGATTGTTTGATGCCGAATCAATCAAATGTCCGAGAATCTGTTTGATGGTACGATTTTGTTTATTACGTTTCAACGTGATCGTATCATTTTGTAGCCCGGTTAGTATTTTCTCTTCAGTTTCTATCACATGATAGATTCCTTCTGTTATTTTGGAAAAATCGACGTTTGACATACCATTCTTTTCCTTTAGGTGTTTATAGCAAAATTGCTAATGGTACAAATATAGATAAATGTGTCGATATTTATAAATTAAACGGAACTTTTCAATTCTAATTTTATCCCTCTTTCTTAAACCACCTGTAAAACCATTTACCGACCTTTTCGTAATGTCGGGTTTCGGTATCAGTATATAGCTTAGAGAAGAAAGACGTATCCAATGGCTCTCCCGACTGATTGGGATACAGCACGATAAAGCTATTGTTGGAGAAATATTTCCCGAGCTGTCTCGGTAACTTCTCAAAAGAACTGTCATACGAAAGAGTTCCTGGTCGTGCACTGATAATAACCAATAAATGATCGTAACTTACCTGTCCTGTCAATACCAGCAGGTCATTCCAGTCTTCTAAGAGAGAGAAATCGGTAAGCGTCTGTTTATGCCTTTTCTTTATCCACGCTTGTAGGCGGATGGTAGTCTTTTCATTGGCAAAGAAGTGTACGCGGCATCCAAGAGTGCTCCCCATGCGACAGAAGTGCTCCATCCAATGCGGAAAACCGGATTCATATTCGGCTTTAGGAGGGACGGCAACGACAATCCGTTTGATTGTATGGACCGGTATCAGAAATTTAGAGATAATTATTTCACAGTTTAATCCGTTCAATAAGTGTTCGGCAAGTATTCCAAAGTATGAATCTGTGATGTTTTTCTTGCGGTGCAGGCCGGTGATAATACTCGTAATCTCATTCTCCTTGACTGAATGGATAATACCGGAAGCTATATTCAAATCATACCGGGTGACCTTTTTGAGTGGTACATTTGCTTCCGTTGCTGTCATTTCAGCTTTTTCGAGATAATGTTTGCTTCGAATTCGTAGATTATCAGAGTTGTTATCGTCGTTGATGACATTTAATGCCAGGAGATTATCTTTCAATTTGGGGTCACGTATGACTAGAGAAAGATTCACCATGTCCTCGATAGTGTCCGGGTTGGCTATGGATATTAAAATCTTCTCTGTTTCTTTCGACGATTCATTTTCAGGTTGTGAATCATCCATCGCCATTTTTCTGGCTGCCCGTTCGGTAATCAGTGAACTCACTACGCAAGTGACCAGGATAAGCAAGACTGTTCCGTTCAGTACATCATCATTCAATAAACGTTCGCCGGTGGGCAGAATAATGTTGTATCCAACTAACACAGCCGCCAATGTGGCTGCCGCCTGTGCATTACTCAAACCATACATCAGATTTCGTTCAAGAACAGACATCTTATATATCTTTTGAGTGAGCCAGCAAGCAATCCATTTGCCTGTCAGCGCCATGGTTATCATCACGGCGGCAACTTTTAAGGCATCCCCCTCTCCGAAAATAACACGTAAGTTGATTAACATTCCCACTCCGATAAGGAAATAAGGAATAAAAAGTGCATTACCAACGAACTCTAAATGATCCATCAATGGAGAGACGTGTGGGATGAGCCGGTTAAGTACCAATCCTGCGAGGAAAGCTCCCAAGATACCTTCCATACCAACAAGCTCCATCAACCCTGCTCCTAGAAAGACCATCGCAAGCACGAAAATAAATTGCATCACGTTGTCATTGTACCGGTGAAAGAACCAACGACCGATGCGCGGAAAGAAATAAATGATCAGTGCCCCTAGAAAGATTACTTTTACCACCAGCCAAATCCAAAACAATCCTCCGGTTTCTCCTTTGAACAATCCGCCTATAACAGCCAGTACCAGCAGCGTGAGTGTATCCGTTACGGCCGTTCCTCCTACGGCAATACTTACGCTACGATGGCGTGATATGCCGAAGCGGGTGACGATAGGGTAGGCCACGAGCGTATGGGAGGCATACATGCTGGCTAATAATACAGAGGTGATTACACCATATTTCAGATAAGATACATTTGCCACGAATCCAATCCCGATAGGAACGATAAAAGCCAGTAATCCGAGCACTAATGCTTTGTTTCGCGTCTCTTTGAAATCTCCCATATTCATTTCCAGACCAGCCAGGAACATGATGTAATAGAGTCCGACTTTCCCGAATAACTGAAAGCTGCTGTCTCGTGCCAGGATATTAAATCCATGTTCGCCAATAGCCAGTCCTGCCAGGATCATACCGATAATATGAGGGATGCGCAGTTTATTCAATAATATCGGAGCAAACAATATAATTAGGAGTACAAGGAGAAATATCCATGTAGGGTCGGTGATAGGGAATGTTAAATCAAGGCCAATCCAATCCATAATTTGACGAGTTCGTGATATTTGTTCCGCAAAATAACCTAAAAAAATGCTTCTAAAAAAGCATTAGTTAATAAAATTAGTCATTTATTTTTTCTCCAGATTCATGATTGCCGGAATGAAGAATGCAAGTGTTCCCGTTATCACAATAGCAATACCGCATATGACAAAGACATTGGCGATACCGATAGCGTCTGCTATAAATCCGGTTGCCAGTAATCCTAAAATGGAGGGTAACAAACTGATACTGTCGAACAAAGAGAATACGCGTCCCAAGAAAGATACTTCAATTTGTGTTTGCAGCAAAGCTGTAAACGGACCGGAATAAAACGGCATGGAAATGCCTTGTACAATCGCAAATATAGCATAGATTATAAAGGCCGAAGGAGGAAGTATTCCGGAAACGAAAATGGAGACTCCTATGATGATATAGGATATATTTATCATAACTACCTTTCGGATACGCGGATTCCATATTCCAAGTAGAATACCGCCTACTAATGCTCCCGATCCAAAGAGTAGTTCTATCAGGCTAACCTGATAAGCTGTTCCCGAAAAGTTTTTCAGGGTCATCAGCGGTATCAAGGCAACAACAGGCATGATGAAGAAAGTGATGAGTACTTCAGTAATCATCACCCATTTCAAACCATAATTGCTACAGATTGCCTGAAAGCCTTCCTTCATATCCCGGAGTACATTATGGGGTGTTTCCGTTTCTGTTTTATCCGGGTTAGGGATGAATACAAACATGAGTGTCGTACAGGCTATGGCTGCTCCGGCAACATCAAGCAGCATGACTACACTCATATTTGTACTGACAATCAATGCAGCACCTAACACGGGACCGCAAATATTACATAAGGCCTGTATTGTCTGGTTAATACTGGCAATTCGCGTCAGCTCTTTTTCAGGAGCAAGTAGCGGTATGGATGATTTCATGGCAGGCGCATGGAAGGCACTTCCAATGGAACGGAGCATCAGCAGCAGATAAATCTGCCAGATCTCGATAACGTCCAGATAGAATAGTAACGCAATAACGCCCGAACAGAGTGCCACGAAACTGTCAGCCAATATCATAGTCCATTTTCGGCTCCACCGATCGACAAAAACGCCAGCAAAGGGACCTAATACCACTTGAGGCAAAAGTGCGGCAATGGTAGCCAATGAGAGCACCTCTGCCGAACCGGTCTCAAGACTGATCCACAGAACGATGGCAAACTGGGCAATGGAACTGCTAAGAATAGAAAATAATTGTCCGGACCATATAATGATAAACTTCTTTTTCCAATTATTCATAATACTTTATTGATTATGGATGATGATAAGGGTATTGCCGGTCTGTATCTAAAAATGGCAGAGGGAAGATACCGTTATGACTAAATAATAAAACAATTGATTGAGAGAAATGACTGCTGAATTTCTCTATTTTCCTGTAATGGAGGAAAGAAATAAAGAAACGGAAGCCCAGCTAAGAGAGCTCCAAATGAGACACGGATAGGATGAATTGACAGATAACCTTCATATTCTCTGGTTCGGTTTTCGATTCGGCAAATGTAGACAAAAAATGCCGTTCTTTTGCAAACCGGGTTCATAAAAAAAGAAAATTAGCCTTGAAATAGTTTCTGTGAGGCTCTAATAAAATTCTAATAGCGTTCTAACAAATCTCTAACAGGCTTCCGGAATACCTCCACTTACCTTTGCATCCGAAAAAGAATACTAACTATATTTTTATGGATGATGAAAAAGAAAAATTTGCAAATGCTTTTAATTTGCGGTGTATTGCTAGTTACCGCATGCAAGAGTAAATCAAAGGAAGAACCACAAAGTGATTATCGCATGGAGGGGGACACCGTGCATATTACAGACCGTTTTTTATCTGAAAAGATAAAAGTAACCGATGCTAGGCTTGAACCTTATTCCAAGGAGGTAATCACTTCCGGTGTGGTACGTCCTATTCCTACCCGTTATGCCTGCATTGCTTCACCTTTTGCGGGAAGAATTATAAAGTCGTATATACAAATCGGGCAACTGGTGAATCGGGGAACCCCTTTGTTTGAAATCAGTTCACCGGATTTTACTACGGCGCAAAAAGAATATTTCCAGGCGCTTTCGTCACGGGAGCTGGCAAAGAAAGATTTACAGCGCAAAGAAGACTTGACAAAAAATGGGGTTAGTTCTCAGAAAGAACTGGAAGAGGCACAAAATGTTTTGCTTATTGCCGACAAAGAGTTTGAAAATGCTTCTGCTGCGTTGGATGTATATCAGGTAGAACATCCGGGAGATATGACACTGGGGCAACCTCTTGTGGTGCGTTCACCTATTTCGGGAGAAATAATAGAGAATAATATTGTGACCGGACAATACTTGAAAGATGATACTGATCCTGTTGCAATAGTGGCGGATTTATCTGAGGTATGGATTACCGCGCAAGTGAAAGAAAAAGACATTCGATTTATCAATGCAGGCAGCAGTTTGGATATAGAAGTGTCGGCATTGCCAGGTACGGTGATTAAAGGAAATGTTTATCATGTAGAAGAAGTAGTTGATGAAGATACAAGATCTATAAAAGTACTTTCGGTTTGTGATAATTCGAAAAAACAGTTGAAATTGGATATGTATACTACTGTCCATTTTCGTAGTACTCCTGTTGAACAGGTTCAGGTTTCGGAGAACGCATTATTGCAGGGAGAGAAAGACAGTTACGTGTACGTGCAGATTGCTCCGGAGGTCTTTGTCAGGACATCTGTGGAAGTGGAAATAACCAAAAACGGATTTGCCATAATAAGTAATGGATTGCACGCAGGAGATAAAGTCATCAGTGAAGGGGGATATTATTTAAAATAAGAAATTATGAAGAAGGATTTGATGCTTTCAATTATACAGAAAAGGTGGGTGATGCTTTGCTTGTTCGTTATGATGTGTATTTTCGGATATTACTCATGGATGCAACTTTCGATAGAAGCCTATCCGGATATTGCAGATGTTACATCGCAGGTAGTTACCCAAGTACCCGGATTGGCTGCCGAAGAAGTGGAGCAACAGATCACTATTCCTTTGGAACGTGCCATCAACGGTTTGCCTGGTATGCATGTCATGCGTAGTAGAAGTACGTTTGGACTTTCTATGATTACGATTGTATTTAAGGATGGGACGGAAGATTACTGGAGCCGTCAACGGGTACAGGAAAGATTGAATGAAGTGGAACTACCTTATGGTGCTGTTCCGGGACTCGATCCGCTGACGTCACCTGTAGGAGAAGTTTATCGTTATATTATAGAAAGTGACCAACATTCACTTCGTGAACTGACTGAACTTCAGAATTGGGTGATTATTCCCCGCATTAAAGAAGTTTCGGGAGTGGCGGATGTGACAAACTTCGGAGGTATTACCACCCAATTCCAGGTAGAAATAGATCCGTATAAACTTGAACAATATCACTTGTCTCTAAGCCAGGTCATTGAGGCTATTGAAAATAATAATGCCAATGTGGGCGGAAGCATATTGAACAGGGGAGACTTGGGGTATGTGGTACGTGGTATCGGTTTGATTGAGAACTTGGAAGATTTAGGTCACATCGTAGTTAGTACGACTTCCGGAGTTCCTGTTTTTTTGAATGATATCAGTTCTTTAAAATACGGAAATTTGGAGAGGAAAGGCATATTGGGATATGCCGATCGTATCCGTGATTATTCGGAAAGTCTGGAGGGAATCGTGCTTCTTCTGAAACACGAGAATCCGTCTAAGGTACTGGATGGCATTCATGCAGCAGTAGATGAATTGAATAATGCAACTTTGCCGGAAGGGGTACGGATACATACTTTTTTGGATCGTACCAGTCTGGTAGACACCACCTTGAATACAGTTTCTCATACCCTTCTGATGGGAATGGCATTGGTGGTTATTGTGCTCATCCTGTTTTTGGGTAATTGGCGTGGGGCATTGCTGGTTTCAATCACGATTCCGGTGTCTTTGCTTATCGCCTTTATCCTGATGCATCTCACGGATATTCCCGCTAATTTTCTATCGCTTGGAGCTATTGATTTTGGGATCATTGTGGATGGTGCTATTGTTATGTTGGAAACGATTCTCAAAAAACGTGAAGATCATCCCGGACAATATATTGAAGAAGAAAGTATCGCGCAATGTGCCAAAGAGGTGGGACGCCCTATTGTTTTCTCTACCATAGTCGTCATTACAGCCTATCTGCCCTTGTTTGCTTTCGAGCGTGTGGAACGTAAACTTTTTACTCCCATGGCGTTTACGATGAGTTATGCACTGATTGGTGCTCTTTTAGTCGCTCTTCTATTGATTCCGGGGCTTGCTTATGCCATCTATCGTAAGCCGCGTAAGATTTATAAAAATAAATGGCTGGAGAAACTGAAAGAGAAATATACCGCTATGATAGAGATACTTGTGGAAAAACCGCTGAAAGCTATCCTGTTTTCCTGCCTGATTCTGATGGCAAGCATCGTATTGAGCGGCGTTGTTGGGAAAGATTTTCTCCCTGAACTGGACGAGGGTTCTATCTGGTTGCAGGTGAATCTTCCTCCCGGTATTTCTGTTGAAAAATCGAAAGAGATGTCCGACACACTTCGTGCCCGTACGATGAAATATCCCGAAGTTACTTATATCATGGTTCAGGCAGGAAGAAATGATGATGGCACAGATCCGTTCACCCCTTCGCATTTTGAGGTATCTATCGGTATAAAACCGTATGATGAATGGCCGAAAGGAAAAACCAAGCAGGATTTGATTCATGAACTGGAAGAAGAATATAAAACGCTGCCTGGTTTTAGAGTCGGATTCAGCCAACCAATGATAGACGGGGTGATGGATAAAATAGCCGGAGCGCATAGCGAATTGGTTGTAAAGGTGTATGGCGAGGATTTTCGTGAAACACGTCGTATTGCCGAAGAAATAACCCGGACGCTGGGGATGGTGAAAGGGGCCGTTGATTTAGATATTGATCAGGAACCACCCTTACCTCAACTACAGATCATTATGAACCGGGATGCGATTGCCCGATACGGGTTGAATGTGTCTGATGTAGCTGATTTGATAGAGGTGGCAATCGGAGGTAAAGCTATAGCACAACTTTATCAGGGAGACCGGCAGTATGATATCACCTGTAAATATAAAGAAGAAGTGCGGGATACACCCGAAAAGATAGCCGGACTGATGCTAACCTCTTCTACCGGAGCTAAAATACCCCTTTCGCAGGTAGCTGAAGTGAAGTTGAGTGTCGGAGAAAGTACGATCACTCGCGAAATGAACAGACGTCATCTGACGGTAAAGTTGAATTTGCGTGGGCGCGATTTGGTCTCTTTTCTAAAAGAGGCGCAGGAAGTTATTAATCAGAAAGTACAGTATGACAGCAGCAAATACACAGTTAAATGGGGAGGTGCTTTTGAAAATCAGAACAGAGCCTATACTCGTCTTTCTGTCGTTCTTCCGTTAACACTGATGTGTATGTTTATTTTGCTTTATGCTACGTTCGGGAAATTCCGGCAAGCCGGTCTGGTATTGTCCATCGTGCCGTTAGCGCTTTTCGGCGGAATGCTTGCGCTCAATATGCGTGGTATGACATTGAATGTATCGTCTGCCGTGGGTTTCATTGCTATGTTCGGCCTTTCCATCCAGAACGGAATTATTATGATATCCCAGATAAATAGTTTGCGCAAAGGAGGAATGGAACTTCGAAAGTCTGTTATCGAAGGGGCACGCCAACGGTTTCGTCCCATCTTAATGACTTCCGTCACAACAGTGCTCGGACTATTTCCTGCTTCTCTGGCAACCGGGATTGGCAGTGATGTGCAACGTCCTTTGGCAACGGTTATTGTGTATGGATTGATGTTCTCATCACTCATCTCCCTGTTTGTGCTTCCGGTTTTTTACTATCTGATTGAGAATAACGTTTTAAATAAAAAGAAGAATGATGAGAAAGAATATACACTTTAATATCTTGCTCCTTTTGCTGCTTGTGGAAGCGATGACTGTTCATACTTTTGCGCAGATTCCCGTCGGACACCCACAACGGAATATTTCTTTCGAAGAATATCTGAATAGTGTAGGAAAGAATAATCTGAATTATCTGGCAGAAAAGTTGAATGTGAGTATAGCTGATGCGGAAGCTATGGCTGCAAAGGTGTTTCCTGATCCGGAACTTGGATTTGAAGCTGGTAATGAAACTTTTTCGCTGGGACTTTCCTATTCATTGGAATTAGGAAATAAACGAGGAGCGCGAATCAAACTAGCACGCAGTCAGGCAGCGTTTGAGAAGTTGATGATAGAACAGGAATTTCAGGATTTGCGAGCCGATGCAGCCAATCTTTTTCTGGAAGCGATTTTGCAGAAAGAGCTACTTGGAATACAGCGAAGTTCTTATGAATATATGCTGCAGTTGAGCCGATCGGATAGTTTGCGTTATGCGGCAGGAGAAATTACGGAGAATGATGCCCGTCAGTCGAAACTGGAAGCCGTTACTTTACTCAATACTGTTTACGGGCAGGAAGCAGCATATCAGTCTTCATTGGTTATGCTTAACAAACAGATGGGCGTGACAGCAGATACTCTTCATATTCCGTTTGGTAATTGGGAGGAACTGAACCGTGAGTTTATACTGTCGGAACTAATCAAAGTTGGTTTAGACAATCGTATAGACTTACTTGCAGCTCAAAAAAGTGCCGAAGTCACTGCCTGTGCGTATAAGTTGACGAAGGCAGAGCGTCGTCCGGATATTGGTCTGTCAGTCTCTTATGAAAGAGATTGGAACGGTTTTCTTCCTCCGGCGCGTTCTGCTACCGCAGGGGTATCTATTCCGCTGTCCTTTTCAAATATAAATAAAGGAGCAGTCAAAGCAGCTAAATTCCGTATTGCTCAATCTGAAATATTGGAAAGGGAGATGGAATTACAAATACAGGCGGAGATTACTCAAGCATGGTTCTGCCATGAAGCGGAAAAAAAGAAGGTAGTCCAGTTTAAGTCGGGGATGCTCGAAGATTCACAAAAGGTGCTTGAAGGGATGGTTTATAAATACAAACGTGGTGAAATCAATATTTTGGATGTATTGGTAGCTCAACGTACCTATAATGAAGTACAGCAGGAATATCTTGAAAGCATGAAAGGATATGTAGCTTCTTTGGTAGAATTAGAGAAGTCTTGCGGTATCTGGGACATACGTTTTTAAATATACGATGATTTTATCCGGCTCTACTTTTAGTAATAATAGTAGTGCCGGATATGTTTACTTTCCGAATCCTAAATCATATTCCTGTATTCCTCTTGTTTTTTCTTGGGTAACTTCTTTATAACTTCCTCTACCGAGTGGCTAATCAACTCCTTTATGAGTTTATCGGGAACATCTCCTTCCAAGTAAACGGTTATCCAATGTTTCTTATCCGAAAAAGGTCCCCAAAAAATGTCTTCGTATTGTTCTATGAGCTCTTCTGATTTATCAGGATTACATTTCATATCTGCCCAGAATCTTCCGTTTTTAGGACGTAATGTAGCAAAAGTGAACATTTTATCCATAACCTTGAAAACCAAAGTATGTTCATCAAACGGCATACATTCTGTTGCTCCTTTGACTGACAGGCAATATTCTCTATAATCTTCGATATTCATGACTTCTCTTTTTTGATTCATTCGTTGTACAAATATATCACTTTCTGTTTGCTTTTGAAAAACATGTTTCTATCTCAAAGTACCCGTTTCAATTTCGCCTTTATCCGGCTTAAACTTACCGGAGTTATTCCCAGATAAGAAGCAAGACACTCCAATGGTATTCTCTGTAATAGCTCCGGATTATTTTGTATCAGTTTCATATACCGTTCGGACGCGGTGGTGAATAAGAGAGAAATAAGTCTTTCCTCTGTTTGCAGGAACTCTGATTCGGCAAACTTGCGCCCCCAGTTGGCAATATGGATATCTTCCTTGAATAATTCGTGTAAGTCTTTGCGCTTTAATAGATACAACACCGAGTTTTCCATCAGTTCCATTGACTCATACCCTTGTTGATTATTTACATAGCTTTTCAATGAGACAATGGTTGACCCTTCTTTCCCAATCCAGAACGTTACCTCTTTTCCGTCTACGGGAATATAAGCTCTAGCAATCCCTTTCTCGATGAAAAAGATATTCGTTTCAGTCTTGCCAGCCTCCAATATATGATAACCTTTGGGATATGTGATTTTTGACAGATGTTTGACCACCTTATCCGCTGAAGCCTCCGGCATCCGATATATCCTGTTTATAATCTCGTGTATATCCATATCGCATTGAATCATTATTCTGCAAAAATACAAAAAGTTATATTAGGAAAAGAAGATTTGATGATACTCTTACACCGTCGTTTCTTATCAAATGTAAAGTGAAAGCTCCGGGCATCTTGTTAATTTTGCAGTCTAATATTAAAATAGAATGATATGAATTGGATTATATTGATTATTGCCGGACTGTTTGAGGTTGGTTTTACCTTTTGTCTAGGCAAGATTAAAGGAGCGACAGGCACCGATTTTTATTTGTGGGGAGCGGGATTTGTAATCTCTGTAACCTTAAGCATGTTCCTACTGGCAAAGGCTGCGCAAACATTGCCTATCGGCACTGCATATCCTGTTTGGACGGGGATAGGAGCGGTGGGGACTGTATTGATCGGTATCCTGTTCTTTCATGAACCGGCAACTTTGGGTCGTTTGTTTTTTATGACGACTCTGATTATTTCAATCGTAGGGTTGAAACTGATATAACCAGACGAATAGGATTTAGTTTTAATAGATAGAAAAGTGTGATAAGGACTTTTTCAGTGTAAGTCATATATTGTTGAAAAGATTCCATCCGGTATAATATTGAGGAAGTTTGGAATTGACGAGGTCGATTATGTAATATATGCTTTCGTAATTCTGCGATTATTAGGCATTTATAAGAAGTCGTTTTGATGGGAAAAAGTTTGGTTTCTAAAATAAATGTATATATTTGCAGAATGTGGGACGCATCTCGTCCGGATTCGAAACTAAACTAAAATTCTATTTACTGTTATCTATTAAACATGAAATCCACTGATTCTGAACCTCAAGGGGGCGGTATGGAACTGGAACAGTACCGTACCAGCCTCGAACAGATGGTTGAAGAGAAATCTAAAGACTTGATCGCTATTCAGGAGAATCTCGAAGCAACCAACCGACGGCAGGCATTATTTATCAAGGTACTGCAAATTTTGCAATTGGAACCGGATATACCTACTGCTATGAATATGGCACTGGCCGAAATTGGCCGTTATACTGGTGTCGACCGTTTGGCGACATGGGAAAACCACCTCGACGGAGTTACGTATGGCTGCACCAACGAATGGTGCAACGACGGTATAGAACCCGCTATCGATTACTTGCGGAGTATGACCATTGAAGCGGGAAAACCCTGGTTCGACATGCTGGAAGAAAACCATATCATTTGTACGTCCGATATTTATTCGCTTGATCCCTTTATTACTCAAATGCTCGAAGTGCAAGGCGTAAAAGCCATCGCTGTTTTTCCCCTGTCACAATTGGGAGTACATTTCGGCTTTCTCTCGTTCAACTTTTGCTGGAACAAACAATGGGATGAAAAAGATGTGGAACTGATGAGCCAGATATCGCAAATCGTATCTACTGCTACCAAACGCTGGCAAGTTGAAACATCGCTGCAACAGTCGCAGCGAACCATGCAAAAGGTATTGGACAATATCAATGCCAATATTTTTGTGAGTGATTACGATACGTTGAAAGTGATTTTTGCCAATAAGCCTTTCAGGGAAGAAGCAGGAGAAGTTCCGGAAAATGCGGAATGTTGGAGAATGTTGAATGCAGGATTGGAAAATGGGTGTAAACACTGCCCGAAGCCGAAGTTGCTCGATGCCAACCGTAAGTTTACAGGCGTTCATTTTTGGGAAGACTACAATCCGGTCACCAAACGTTGGTATACCATCCAGAGCATGGCAATAAAATGGCTCGACGGACGTTGGGCAATCATGGAACTGGCTACCGATATCACCACCCGCAAACAGGTGGAACTAGAGCTGATTCAAGCTAAAGAAAAAGCGGAAGAATCGGACAGGCTCAAATCAGCATTCCTTGCCAATATGAGCCATGAAATACGTACTCCTTTGAATGCCATCGTCGGTTTTTCCAGTCTGCTTGCCGAAACCGATGAGGCGGAGCTGCGTCATGTATATATGTCTTTAGTGCAGGAGAACAATGAGCTGTTGCTCAACCTTATTTCCGACATTCTGGACATCTCCAAAATCGAAGCCGGTATGATAGATCTTGTTATGGGACGGGTGGATGTACCACAACTTTGCCGGGAAGTGATTGCTACCTTCTCACACAAAAAACGTGACACTGCGGTCGAACTGCGGTTTGATGAAAATTCACCGCAGATTGTGATTGATGCTGATAAAAACCGAATCGTGCAAGTACTCTCTAATTTTCTGACTAATGCCTTGAAGTTTACCACTAAAGGCTCAATCACACTTTCCTATTTATTGGAAGATGAGAGTCAGGTACGTTTTTGTGTAACGGATACGGGCAAAGGGATTCCCGACGAACAAAAACATGAAATTTTTAATCGTTTTGTAAAATTGGACTCATTTGTACAAGGTGCCGGATTGGGATTATCCATCTGTCAAAGCCTGGTCAAAAGGATGGGCGGAAAGATTGGAGTCGAATCCCGTGAGGGGGAAGGTTCGTGCTTCTGGTTCACTCATCCGTATGTTCCTGGTGCTTTTTCTAATTCCAATTTTTCTACTGATTAATTTGCATCTTTCAATATATTATCCGAATATTGCAGAGCAGAAAAAACAGAATATGATTCCAATTGATGAAAAACACATTATAAAAAAGCTAAAGGCCGGAGATAATGAAGCATATAAATACATATATGATTATCATTATGTTGCTCTCTGCAAACTTAGTTATTATCTCTTGAAAGACAGAGTGCAGGCGGAAAGCATAGTGAACGATGTAATCTTTCATCTTTGGGAAGTCAGAGACAAATTGGAACTGGTGCCTCCTCTTCGCAACTATCTGATAATAGCCGTACGTAATAAATGTCTGAACTACTTAGGGATATTCAGTAAATGTTCCTCTTTCTAAAAAATCAAGAGAAAAGCTTTGCTT
>OCHV01000090.1_pt1 | contig 97327 bp, 95 predicted proteins | sample 1538461 | NCBI WGS metagenome assembly OCHV01 (sample SAMN04571692, study PRJEB22368) | human gut metagenome | biome: human gut; material: stool | host: Homo sapiens | place: Luxembourg | collected 2012-08-03 | reverse complement strand
GCTTTTGACTTTATTATAGCTTGGAGAGAAATACGGGCGAGGCCGAATGCTTACGAGTCAGCTGACAAGAATATTGTAAGGTGATTTATGAATAGCCGGCTCTATTCAGGCTGTTTATTATACGTGTAATCGCATCCCCAAATAAACTCCTATTAAATAAGGTATAAGCCAAATGCACCAAACTACAATGCTGAAACGATTAAAATGTCTCTTTTCTATAGGCGTTCCCTTCACATAGGTCCATATCGCCCATAACGCATGTACAAACATCAGAAGAATAGCAATCACTCCTGTCACCGTATGCATTTCGTCATGCAGATGAGTCAGTTCGGCAATATGCTCCATCAGGCTTGTACCCACCGTGTCGGCCAGCAACCCGAGAAGAAAGAAAATGATATGCCAAAACTTTAATTTCCTTTGAAGACGTTCTACCCAAACACCTATCGTATAAAACACAAGCGCAGATGAAATAACGCAAATTGCCGCTATTAAATAATGTATATCTATCTGATTCAGTTCCATAAATTTTCTTTTTCTAATAACAACAAAGCACAGGATAGATAGTTCTCGCGGTCTCAATCTTTCACAAATGCAATCCCGACTTTACAAACGACGAAAAAACGTAAACAGATTTGTCTCTTTTCACAAAAAAGTAATAAAAGGCGATTTGCAGAAACAAATAAATCGACTACCTTTGTGGGCGATTTAGAGAATCGTGACTACGTATTTTTAATTATATCACTTAAAAAAAGAGCTAATTATGACTTATTCACACGAAGTGGAACACATGTGTGTTGTAAAGAAGGGCCCTAACCACGGACCGGCTCCCATACCCGAAGAAGGCAAATGGGTAAAATCTAAAGAAATCGTTGATATTTCTGGTTTGACACACGGTATCGGTTGGTGCGCTCCTCAACAAGGTGCTTGTAAACTGACACTGAACGTTAAAGAAGGTATCATCCAGGAAGCCTTGATCGAAACAATCGGTTGCTCTGGTATGACTCACTCAGCTGCTATGGCTTCTGAAATCCTTCCGGGTAAAACAGTTCTTGAAGCATTAAACACTGACCTTGTTTGTGACGCTATCAACACTGCAATGCGCGAACTTTTCTTGCAAATCGTATACGGACGTACTCAATCAGCTTTCTCTGAAGGTGGTTTGATTATCGGTGCAGGTTTGGAAGACTTGGGTAAAGGTCTGCGTAGCCAGGTAGGTACTCTTTATGGTACTTTGGCTAAAGGTCCTCGTTACCTTGAAATGGCAGAAGGTTATATCAAACAAATCTTCTTGGACAAGAACGACGAAATCTGCGGATACGAATTCGTACACATGGGTAAGTTCATGGACGAAATCAAGAAGGGTACTGATGCTAACGAAGCTTTGAAGAAAGTTACAGGTACTTACGGACGCGTAACAGCAGAACAGGGAGCAGTTAAATCTATTGATCCACGTCACGAATAATATAAGGAGGAAAGAAACAATGATTAGAGAAGTAAAATTCGAAAGCCAAGACCGTCGTATCAAACAGATTATCGCTGCTTTGAACGCTAACGGCATCAAAGATATCGAAGAAGCTAACGCTATCTGTGAAGCTCATGGACTTGATCCTTATAAAACGTGTGAAGAAACTCAGCCTATCTGTTTTGAAAATGCAAAATGGGCTTATGTTGTAGGTACTGCCATTGCTATTAAAAAAGGTTGTACAAACGCTGCTGAAGCTGCTGAAGCTATCGGTATCGGTCTGCAAGCATTCTGCATCCCGGGTTCTGTAGCTGACGACCGTAAAGTTGGTATCGGCCATGGTAACCTTGCTGCTATGTTGCTGCGTGAAGAAACTAAATGTTTCGCTTTCCTGGCAGGTCACGAATCTTTCGCTGCTGCTGAAGGTGCTATCAAAATCGCTGCTAAAGCAGACAAAGTACGTAAAGAACCGTTGCGTTGTATCTTGAACGGTCTTGGAAAAGACGCTGCTCAGATCATCTCTCGTATCAACGGCTTTACATACGTTCAGACTCAATTCGATTACTTTACTGGTGAACTGAAAGTTGTTCGCGAAATCGCTTACTCTGACGGTCCTCGTGCAAAAGTAAAATGTTATGGTGCTGACGACGTTCGCGAAGGTGTAGCTATCATGTGGAAAGAAGGTGTAGACGTATCTATCACAGGTAACTCTACTAACCCGACTCGTTTCCAACATCCAGTTGCAGGTACTTACAAGAAAGAACGTGTTCTTGCTGGTAAACCATATTTCTCTGTAGCTTCAGGTGGTGGTACAGGTCGTACTCTTCACCCGGATAACATGGCTGCCGGTCCTGCTTCATACGGTATGACAGATACGATGGGTCGTATGCACTCAGACGCTCAGTTCGCCGGTTCATCCTCAGTTCCTGCTCACGTAGAAATGATGGGATTCCTTGGAATTGGTAACAATCCTATGGTAGGTTGTACAGTGGCTTGCGCTGTTGACGTAGCTCAGGCCTTGAGTAAGTAATTCAAATAATTACCATATAGTAAATCCCTGTAACTGATAAGGTTATGGGGATTTTTATTTTCAGTATGTTCGTAGGTTGAACTGCTGATTTACCTCTCTCCTACCTTTCTAATATAGTTTAGTTTTGTATTCCTACCTAATACTGATTTCACTTTACTAAGATGGATATAGATACTACTTTAAACTAAAAAAGAAAGTATTTATTAGTCCAATGCAAAAAAAGTAGAGTATTAATACAACTATCCCTAATGATACCTTGTTAAAGTAAGAGTTATTAATTATCTTTGCATTGAAAGGAGATACACCTATGAAGCTGATTGAAAATAATATCCAAAAGATAATTGACCTATGCAAAAAACATAAGGTACATAAATTATTTGTCTTTGGTTCTGTTCTTACGAGTCGTTTTAATGACAACAGCGATGTTGATTTAATTGTCGATTTTAATAAGGCAGAAGTAAGCGATTACTTTGATAATTTCTTTGATTTCAAATATGCTTTAGAAAATTTGTTTGGTAGAAAAGTAGACTTACTGGAAGAACAGACTATTAAGAATCCATATTTGAAGAAGAATGTGGATGCAACTAAAACTTTAATCTATGGATGAATTAATAAAGAAACACTTGCAAGATATTCTAACTGCCATTGAAGAAGTAGAAAGTTTCTTCGGCAATGCTCCTAAAGTTTATGATGACTTCTATAGTAACCTATGCCTTAGACGAGCCGTTGAAAGAAACATAGAAATTATTGGTGAAGCTATGAATAGAATACTAAAAGTTGATAAAGATATAGCTATAACCAATTCTCGTAAAATAGTAGATGCCAGGAATTATATCATACATGGCTATGATAGTCTATCCGTAGATATACTTTGGAGTATGGTTATTAATCATTTGCCAAAACTAAAAAATGAAGTAACAGCATTACTAAATATATAAGGTTTGTGACTTATTCACGACCATTTATTCAAAGCAGAGAGATTTATAATCTGGAGCGTTCTTTAAAACATTTCAATATTAACCTGTAAAACAATCATTTACGATTAATTTGATTGAATTATAGGGATGCAGTGTCGCTACTTCATACGGTATGACAGATACGATGGGGCGTATGCACTCAGACGCTCAGTTCGCTGGTTCTTCATCTGTTCCTGCTCACGTAGAAATGATGAGATTCCTGGGAATTGGTAACACCCCGATGATAGGTTGTACAGTAGCTTGTGCTGTTGACAGAGCTCAGGCTTTGGGTAAGTAATTTATTACTTTTATACATAAGGAGAGTCCTCAATACAGCACTCTCCTATTTTTATTTAAAAACAAAAACTTTTGGAATAGCGTTTCCATTCTATATTTATAAAAAGATATTGGCATAAACACCAAAGAATTATTATATAACAATGCTAATTTATCAACTGAACTTTGTTGGATATAAACCTAATAACCATATCTGCATAAGCTCATAATCAATAAAATTATGGAATACATCAACGAATTTCACAAGCAATGGATAGAGCGTACTCGCAAGTCAATAGCATTATGGAGCAAGCAGCCAGCCTCATTAGAAGAAAAAAGGAAGCAACAAGAACGTTTGGATCAACAGAGAGCTATAAGAGAAGGCAAATTGAAGAGTTAATTTCATTTGCCAATTCAGACGATTTATGGATCCCCCCTCTAATTTGAATATAGAATTCTTAAGTAAAGATGGAGAAAATGAGTCTATACAGGAGATGAAGATATAGTTGTAAAGCTGAACAACTTTAAGTACACAGGCGATACTTTATGGAATAGATGGAGATTTGTATTTTATTGATATACAATTAGATTGAGAGCTCAATCCTAACGAAAGTTCTATTTGAGAACTATTATACAACTTCACTTGTTTATATAACAGATACTAAACATTATACAACAATGCTACTCACATTCTTAAATACACTCGCCACTATCATCAGTGTCATCAGTCTACTGATTGTGACCTATGGTGTGCTCGTTGGTTTCGTTGCCTTCCTGCGCAATGAGATAAAACGGTTCAACGGAACTTATACCATTAATAATATCCGGCAGCTTAGAGCAGATTTCGGCAGTTACCTTTTGCTGGGACTGGAATTTCTAATCGCATCCGACATTCTGAAAACTGTAGTTGATCCTACTTTGGATGAGCTGGCAATCTTGGGCGGAGTTGTTGTAGTAAGAACTGTACTTTCTGTGTTTTTGAATAAAGAGATTAAAGAACTGGCAGAAGATAATTCTGCCAAGGACATAAAGGAACTATAAGATAGGTCAGCATTATTAAATGTCTCCAAAGCTGCATATTTTTATTACCGGATATTTCTACTTTTAGCTACCTTTGCAAAAGCAAATCCTTTATGAAGAAGCTAAAAGAAAAATATCCATGCATCTGATCGTATATAGCTCACCTCTATGCAACTCCAAGCAGTTCCACTTCGAATATCAATGTCGAGTAAGCAGGAATAGAATCAAAAGATTTAATACCATATCCCATTGCATAAGGTATATAGATGATCCATTTATCCCCAACGTGCATTTTCTGAAGTGCTACCTGCCACCCTTCTATTACATCACTAAGACGTAAGGCATCGGGACAAGTACGTTCATAAGAATTATCAAATACCCGGCCATCAATCAGACTTCCTTTGTAATGCACGGTAACAATACTCCGCGCACCCGGAGAAATCGTACCTTCACCAGTTTCCAAAACTTTGTAATAAATTCCACACGGCAATGCGAAAACACCTTCCTGAAATGACAGCTTTTTCAGAAATCGTCGATTGGCATCTTTGTATTCTTTCTTTTTCCCCATAAATAAATTGATTAAGAACTTGCAAAAATAATCAGAATAACAAAGGATTTAGCATAAAAACTGTATATTTGTTTGTTGAACTATAAAAAAACTCATCGCTATGGGACTAACAAAGACTACACGTAGCATTAGTGCTACCGGACTACTCCTACTTATCATGATGACTGTGGGCCTATATTCATGCACACGTACTCAAAAAGACATCATTCCTTCTGCCGATTATGCACCGTATGTAAATGCGTATACGGGAGGAGTTATTTCACAGAATTCAACCATACGCATAGAGTTGACCCATGACCAACCCATGGTGGATCTGAACAGTGAGTTAAAAAACAATCCGTTCAGCTTTTCCCCTTCATTAAAAGGAAAAGCATATTGGGTAAGCAACAACACCATTGAGTTTGTGCCGGAAGAAGGAGCATTGAAACCGGGAACGCTCTACGAAGGAACTTTCCGGCTTGGAGACTTCATTGAAGTGGACAAAAAACTAAAAGAGTTCAACTTCTCATTCCGTGTGCAGGAACGTAACTTCACTTTGCAGTTGGAGTCGTTACCAATTACAGCTGCCCAACCGGATGAAATAAATATTAAAGGAGAAATACGCTTCAGCGATGTAGTGAAAAAAGAGGAAGTGGAAAAGATGCTGACTGCCAGCGATGGCAAGAAGAGTTATCCGGTAGAAGTCACCGCGACAGACAACCTTACCCGGTATCAGTTCAACATCAGACAAATACCCAGAGAAGCTGATGATTACCCATTAACCATTACAGCCAATGGTAGCCCGGCTGGCATTGACCGTAAACAAAGCGAAGAAGTGCTGATACCGGCTAAAGATTGCTTCCGTTTTATGTCTGCCGAACGCATTGAACAACCGGAAAACGGAATTGAGATTGTTTTCTCCGCTCCTTTATCCACTACCCAGGATTTAAAAGGACTGATTGAGATTCCGGAAGTCTCTTCATCTATCTTCCAAATCAGCGAGAACAGAGTCTTCATCTATTTCGAAGCAAACACACAGAACAAACTGACGTTGAATATCCATGAAGGAGTCAAAGACAGTCAAGGTAAAGCGCTGGGAACTTCACATACGATCTCGTTCAGTGAAGTTAGTCTGAAACCACAAGTAGAAATGTCTACCTCCGCCGCCATCCTGCCCGACTCGAAAAGTCTGATTATTCCTTTCAGGGCTGTCAACCTGTATGCTGTGGACTTGAGCGTGATTCGTATCTTCGAGAATAATGTATTGATGTTCATGCAAACCAATTCACTCGCCTCGACCAATGAACTACGCCGCTCGGGAAGACTGGTTTACAAGAAAACATTATGGCTTGCCAAAGATGCTTCCAAAGATATTCATCATTGGGGAGATTACTCAATAGACCTTGCCGGGTTGATTCATCAGGAGCCGGGTGCCATATACCGTGTCATACTTTCATTCCGTCAGGAATACTCCGCTTATCCTTGTGGAGGAAACGAGAATCAGGATATGAAATTCGCCGACAGTAACACATCCGACGGGTTGACCAAAGTAAGCGGAAGTGTCTTGTCTGAAGAAGATGAAGCCATCTGGAATACGCCCGAAGCTTACTATTATTACAACGGAGGAACAATGGACTGGAGCGTGTACCGATGGACGGAACGCGACAATCCATGCCATCCATCTTATTATATGAATTCAGACCGAATTGCTGCATGTAATGTGTTTGCTTCCAATCTGGGGATGATTGTAAAACGGAATTCACTGAACAAACTATGGATTGCCGTAAGCAATATTTTGGACACCAAACCGATAGGGAAAGCACAAGTAACAGCATATAACTTCCAGTTACAGCCCATAGGAAAGGGAGAGACCAATGGAGACGGGTTCGTTGAAATCACTCCGAAAGGCGTACCTTTCATTATCGTGGCAGAATCGGAAAAGCAAAAGGCGTATGTGCGTGTCGTAGACGGTGAAGAACAGTCCGTCAGCAGATTCGATGTAGGAGGAAAAGATATTCAAAAGGGATTGAAAGGATTCATATATGGCGAAAGAGGAGTATGGCGACCGGGAGACACATTGCACATTTCCTTTATATTGGAGGACCGCGAAAAGAGAATCCCCGACAAGCATCCCGTAGCACTGGAAATATACAATCCGAGAGGACAGTTCTACACCAAAATGATTTCAACGCAAGGAATGAACGGATTTTACACATTCGACGTTCCGACACAGGCTACAGATCCGACCGGACTCTGGAATGCATATATTAAGGTAGGAGGAACCACCTTCCACAAAGGTCTGCGCATCGAAACCATAAAGCCCAACCGCTTGAAAATAAACCTGGCATTGCCAAAGGTTCTTCAAGCTACGGACAAAGATATCTACGCCCCACTCACTTCGACCTGGTTGACAGGAGCCACTGCCTCCAAATTGAAAGCTAAAATAGAAATGTCTTTATCTAAAGTGAATACACAGTTTAAGAAGTACGGACAATATATCTTCAATAATCCGGCTACGGATTTCACGACTATCAAAACAGATGTATTTGACGGTACACTGGATGCAGAAGGAAAAGCCAGCGTCACACTGAAAGTTCCGACTGCAACCGAAGCACCGGGTATGTTGAATGCAACTTTCACCACCCGTGTATTCGAACCGGGAGGAGATGCCAGCATCTACACCCAAACAATCCCGTTCTCGCCATTTACATCTTACGTCGGTATCAACTTGAACCAACCGAAAGGCAAATATATTGAAACGGACAAAGATCACGTATTCGATATTGTGACTGTAAACACGCAGGGACAGTTAGTGAACCGTACTAATCTGGAATACAAAATATACCGCATCGGCTGGAGCTGGTGGTGGGAGAACAGCGGTGAATCTTTTGGCACTTACATCAACAACAGTTCCATCACACCTGTTGCCAGCGGCAACTTACAGACAAGAGGCGGAAAAGCATCCTTCAAGTTCCGCGTCGATTATCCGTCATGGGGACGCTACCTGGTTTACGTAAAAGACAAAGAGAGCGGACATGCCACCGGAGGAACCGTTTATATAGACTGGCCGGAATGGCGCGGACGTTCGAGCAAAACAGATCCCAGCGGCATCAAGATGCTTGCTTTCTCTCTGAACAAAGATTCATACGAAATTGGAGAAACAGCCACAGCCATTATTCCTGCGGCAGCGGGAGGACGTGCACTGGTATCCATTGAAAACGGTTCGACAGTTTTGCGTCAGGAATGGATAGAAGTCTCCAACGGAGGAGATACGAAATATACATTCAAGATTACGCCGGAGATGACTCCGAACGTATATTTGCATATCAGTCTGTTACAGCCTCACGCACAAACAGTCAATGACCTTCCTATCCGTATGTACGGCGTTGTTCCGGTATTTGTCACTAACAGTCAGACAGTATTGCAACCGCAGATACAGATGCCGGAAGTGTTACGCCCGGAAACCAACTTCAACGTAACCGTCAGCGAAAAGAGCGGTAAACCGATGACTTATACATTGGCGATCGTAGACGACGGTTTATTGGATCTTACCAACTTCAAGACCCCGGACCCATGGAATGATTTCTATTCACGCGAAGCGCTTGGCATCCGGACATGGGATATGTATGATAATGTATTGGGAGCTTCTTCCGGAAGCTACAGTTCGCTTTTCAGCACAGGTGGAGACGCCACACTGAAACCTGCCGATGCTAAAGCAAACCGTTTTAAACCGGTAGTCAAGTTTATAGGTCCTTTCTATCTGGGAAAAGGAAAGAGCCAGACGCATACATTGAAACTTCCGATGTATGTGGGTTCGGTACGTGCCATGGTGGTTGCCGGACAGGACGGTGCTTATGGCAATGCGGAAAAGACTGCCTTCGTACGAACTCCATTGATGATGTTGTCTACTTTGCCCCGTGTGCTTAGTATTCAGGAAGAAATTACCGTTCCGGTCAATATCTTTGCGATGGAGAATCAAGTGAAGAATGTGACCGTATCACTTCAGGTATCCGGTGGAGGAGTACAGATTGTAGGAGCTAACCAACAATCGCTCAAATTCACCCAACCGGGAGACCAGCTTGTCTTCTTTACCTTAAAAACAGGCAGCAAAACCGGAAAGGCTACAATCCACCTGACAGCAAATGGCGGCGGACAACAAACCAAAGAAACCATTGAAATAGACGTACGCAATCCGAATCCGGTAGTAACCCTGCGCAACAGTCAATGGATAGAAGCCGGACAAAGCAAAGAATTGTCATACAACCTAAGCAGTTCTTCCGCAAATAATCAGATCAAGCTGGAAGTATCCCGCATACCTTCGGTAGATATCAGCCGTCGGTTCGACTTCTTATACAATTATCAGCACCATTGCACGGAGCAGTTGACTTCCAAGGCTCTGCCTCTTCTGTTTGTCGCTCAATTCAAGACGATAGATAAGACGGAAGCCGAAAAGATAAAGACGAATGTACAGGAAGCTATCCGGCAGATTTATGGTCGTCAGCTCCCCAACGGCGGATTTGTATATTGGCCGGGGAATGCTGTTGCCGACGAATGGATCAGTTCTTATGCAGGAATGTTCCTGACGCTGGCGCAAGAAAAAGGATATGCCGTTCATGCGAACGTACTGAACAAGTGGAAGCGCTTCCAACGTGCAGCCGCACAAAACTGGCGTATGCCGCAGGAAGCAAGCGGTTGGCAGCAATGGCAGTCGGAATTGCAACAAGCCTTCCGTTTATATACCCTTGCATTGGCAGGAGTACCGGAATATGGAGCCATGAACCGAATGAAAGAACAGACCGGATTATCTATTCAGGCCAAATGGAGACTGGCAGCCGCATACGCACTGACCGGAAAGATGAAACCGGCTGAAGAACTTGTGTATAATGTAGAAACAACGGTGAACCCCTACTCTTCCATGAATCAGATTTACGGTTCTTCCGATCGTGACGAAGCAATGATTTTGGAAACACTCATCCTGATGAACCGGGAACGGGATGCTTTACAACAAGCGAAAGTCGTTTCTAAGAATCTATCACAAGAGGATTGGTTCAGTACACAATCTACCGCTTTTGCTCTGATGGCAATGGGACGTCTGGCAGAAAAGCTGTCAGGCACACTGGATTTTGTGTGGTCATGGAACGATAAACAGCAGCCTGCTGTAAAATCAGCCAAAGCTGTGTTTGAAAAAGAGATCGCTACCACTCCAAAATCCGGCACTGTTTCTGTGAAGAATCAAGGAAAGGGAGCGCTTAGCGTAGACCTTATCACACGTACGCAGTTATTAAACGATACGTTACCGGCTATCAGCGATAACCTCCGCATGGATATAAGATATGCTAACCTGAACGGTACACCGCTCTCTGTCAATGACATCATACAGGGAACTGACTTTATGGCTATCACCTCAATATCCAATATCAGCGGTACTTCCGATTACACTAATCTGGCACTGACGCATATCATACCGTCCGGTTGGGAAATATACAATGAAAGAATGGTTGCTCCCAAAACGGAAAACGTAGCAGCCGACGGCTCCGGTCAATCAGTCAGCAAGTACAGCTATCAGGATATACGTGATGACAGGGTGTTGACCTATTTCAATCTGCGCCGCGGTGAGACAAAGGTATTCACTGTCAGGTTACAAGCGACCTATGCCGGTAACTTTATTCTCCCTGCCGTTCAATGTGAAGCGATGTATGATGTAAACGTACAGGCACGAAGCAAAGCAGGAAGAACAACTGTCAGTCGATAATATTAGGCACGGATTACACGGATTTCACGGTTCTACTCGTTCACTTAAACCGCGTAATCCGTGTAATCCGTGCCTAATTATTTCGTACCTTATTATTTCTTACTTAATTATTTGTCACAAAGATATGTCTCTTAGCTTTTAATATTTAAATGAATCCTATAAAATTCTTCAAACGATTATCTGTCACTAAGAAAGTAATGACTATAAGCATTACTCTTTTGATAATAGGATACATCTTTTGCCTTCCCCGGCAACTGTTTCATGTACCCTACTCTACCGTTGTGACTGATCGAAATGAAGAATTATTGGGAGCACGCATCGCCTCGGACGGTCAATGGCGGTTTCCTCCCCGAAAGACAACACCCGAAAAAATCAAGCAATGCCTCATTACCTTTGAAGACAAACACTTTTATCACCACTGGGGAGTTAATCCGTTAGCTACCGGAAGGGCACTCTATCAAAATTTAAAGAACAAACGTGTCGTAAGCGGAGGAAGTACTCTTACCATGCAAACCATTCGTCTCGCCCGGAACAAGCCCAGAACTCTCGGAGAGAAAGTCGTTGAAATGATATGGGCTACCCGTCTGGAATTTCGGGCTTCTAAAGAGGAAATCTTATCCATGTATGTCTCTCATGCGCCATTCGGAGGAAATGTTGTAGGATTGGATGCTGCTGCCTGGCGTTACTTCGGTCATTCTGCCGAAGATTTATCATGGGCGGAATCGGCTGTGCTGGCTGTCCTGCCCAATGCCCCCGCCATGATTCATCTATCCAAAGGACGGAAGACACTGCTTTCCAAACGCAACCGTTTATTAAAGCAACTTTTTGAAGAAGAGATTATCGATGCGTCCACCTACGAATTAGCTGTCAGCGAACCGTTACCCGACGAGCCGCATCCGCTTCCTCAAATAGCTCCCCACCTAGTCAGTCGTTTCTATCAGGAAAGAAACGGGCTATATACCCGTTCAACTATTGACAGAGGGATACAAACCCACATAGAGAGTTTGGCAGAACGGTGGAGCAACGAATTTAATCGAAGTGATATCCGCAACCTGGCAATTTTAGTTATCGACATTCCCACCAATCAAGTAGTAGCATACTGCGGAAATGTACATTTCGACCGTAAACAAGGAGGAAACCAGGTAGATGTGATCCAAGCTCCCAGAAGCACAGGCAGTATTTTAAAGCCCTTTCTCTACAATGCCATGCTACAGGAAGGAAGTTTATTACCGAAAATGCTGTTACCGGATGTACCGGTTAATATCAACGGCTTTACTCCTCAAAACTTCAGTATGCAGTTTGAAGGAGCCGTCCCCGCTTCCGAAGCCCTTGCCCGTTCGTTGAATATCCCGGCTGTAACCATGTTACAAAGATATGGAGTACCCAAGTTTCACCATTTGTTGCAACAGATGGGATTCAAGACTATCAATCGGGCGGCTTCTCATTATGGTTTGTCACTGATTTTAGGAGGTGCAGAAGCAACATTATGGGATGTTACGAATGCCTATGCACAAATGGGACGAAGCCTTTCCAGCAATAGCCCCTCCCCGACCGTATCTCAAGGAAAGGAAGCACAGATACTACTGGAAACAGAAAATACAGAGCCAATAAACAATGATGCGAAGCAAACAAGCCGTAATCATAAAAGCAATCATAACAAGCAGGAAAAACGAGAACAAAGTAACTCCAGTCCTCTCTCCGTAGAAGAGGATTCGGAAGAAACCACTTCGGCTAAAACAGGAGCAGCTTGGCTCACCCTCTCCGCCTTAACAGAAGTCAACCGTCCCGAAGAGATTGACTGGAAATCAATTCCATCCATGCAAACTATCGCATGGAAAACCGGAACCAGCTACGGATTCCGTGATGCGTGGGCAGTGGGGGTGACTCCGCGCTATGCAGTAGGCGTATGGGTAGGCAATGCAACCGGAGAAGGAAAGCCCGGATTGGTTGGTGCACAAACAGCCGGTCCTGTATTATTCGATATATTCAGTTACCTCCCTTCTTCACCGTGGTTCGAACGTCCCACAGGCGTTTTCGTTGATGCAGAAATATGCCGCCAGTCCGGTCATCTGAAAGGACGTTTCTGTGAAGAAACTGATACCGTATTGATTCTTCCTGCCGGATTACGGACAGAGGCTTGTCCTTACCATCATCTCGTCACTCTATCTGCTGACGAAAGCCACCGCATCTATGAAAACTGTGCAAATACCGAACCTACCATTCAGAAATCATGGTTTGCCCTGCCACCTGTATGGGAATGGTACTATAAGCAGCACCATCCGGAATACAAACCACTGCCACCTTTCAAAGCCGGCTGTGGAGAAGATTCTTTCCAATCCATGCAGTTCATCTACCCTCCGATGAACGCCCATATCAAGTTGCCCAAACAATTGGACGGCAGTAAAGGGTTTCTCACGGTCGAACTGGCACACAGCAACCCCAATGCGACTATCTTTTGGCATCTTGACGACACTTATCAGACACAGACGCAGGATTTCCACAAAATTTCCCTGCAACCCGCTCCCGGCAAACATTCCCTGACGGCAGTAGACGGAGAAGGCAACACAGTTTCCACTACTTTCTTCATCGAATAAACATCTTATTTTATTATCTTTGCCGCATGAAACAGCCATTAAAAGAAAACGGAGGACTACCGGCATCCATCCTCTGGACACTTGCTATTGTGGCAGGTGTCTCGGTAGCCAACATCTATTATATCCAACCTCTATTAAATATGATACGCCATGAACTTGGCATATCAGAGTTCAGAACTAACCTGATTGCCATGGTCACGCAAATAGGCTATGCGGCAGGACTGTTGTTCATCACCCCCTTAGGCGACTTATATCAACGAAAGAAAATCATCCTTGTCAATTTCACCGTCCTGATCTTCTCCCTCTTGACGATTGCCCTGACACACAGCTTCCATCTGATACTCATCGCTTCATTCCTCACGGGAGTCTGTTCCATGATTCCACAGATATTCATTCCCATAGCCGCGCAGTTTTCCCGTCCGGAACATAAAGGCAGAAACGTAGGAATTGTCTTATCAGGACTATTGACCGGTATTCTGGCTTCACGTGTCGTCAGCGGATTTATCGGTGAACTGATTGGCTGGCGGGAAATGTATCACATTGCTGCAGGCATGATGTTTATCTGCGCGATTGTTGTATTAAAAGTCCTTCCCGATATTCAAACCAACTTCCAAGGAAAATATAGCGACCTGATGAAATCTCTGTTAGCCTTAGTGAAAGAATATCCGCAACTACGCATTTATTCGATTCGGGCGGCACTGAATTTCGGTTCCCTCCTTGCCATGTGGTCCTGTCTGGCTTTTAAAATGGGACAAGCTCCGTTCTTCGCCAACAGCGATGTAATCGGTATGCTGGGACTTTGCGGAGTAGCCGGTGCACTGACTGCTTCTTTTGTCGGAAGATACGTAAAACGGGTAGGCGTACGCCGTTTCAACTTTATCGGCTGCGGTTTGATTCTCTTTGCCTGGTTATTGTTCTTCGTCGGTGAAAACACCTTTGTCGGTATCATCGTCGGTATCATCATCATTGACATAGGAATGCAGTGCATCCAGCTAAGTAACCAGACAAGTATCTTCGAACTGAATCCGCGTGCTTCGAACCGTATTAATACAGTTTTCATGACTACTTACTTTATCGGTGGTTCTATGGGAACATTTCTGGCAGGCAGCTTTTGGCAACTGTATGGCTGGCACGGAGTTATCAGTACCGGAGTTGTTTTAACCGGGATTTCTTTATTAATTACGATTTTCTACAAGAAATGAGTCAACAAAACGAACACTCAAACCGTTTATTATAAAAAAAACGCCAATGAAATACGGAGTTAACAGACAAATCTTACTTATCACAGCCGGTGCCGTCTGGATTATAGCCGGTGCCAATATTCTGCGAATAGGAATTATGACCTGGTTAAACACTTCCCAAGATTGGATGTTCAAAATAGGAGAAGCCACCGTGGTTTTCTTATTATTCTTCGTATTGGTTTTCAGAAGGCTCTACTATAAACATACCCAGCGAATCGAGCAAAAGAAAGAACGCCGGAATTGTCCGTTCTCCTTTTTCGATGTGAAAAGCTGGATTACAATGATATTCATGATTTCCCTGGGGATCACCATCCGTAGCTTCCACCTCCTGCCCGAAACGTTCATTTCTGTTTTCTATACCGGATTATCCATCGCCCTCATCCTGACAGGGGTGCTTTTCATCCGTTACTGGTGGATCAGGCGCAAGACTTTTGCCAGTTGAGCCGTCTCCTACATATCCCAATCAAATATAAACATCTAATAATTTTTATTACCTGATGTTTTGAAGCAAAAGATTTCATTCTTTTTTGTTGTATCTTTGCGCGGCTATCAACAAGCAGTAGCCGGAAAATAAATAAAAGGTTATAAGAATCAAGATGAAGAAAGCTCCCTCTCCCCTCGTATCGTTGATACCGATTGTTGTACTGGTGTTATTATTGTTTGCCACTATCCGTACCTTTGGCAGTGATGCCCTAAGCGGCGGAAGTCAAGTGTCATTGCTTACCACTACAGCCATTTGTATCCTGATCGGTATGGTGTTTTATAAGAGTCCCTGGAAAGATTACGAGCTCGCCATCACCAACAATATTGCCGGAGTGGCAACAGCCATCATCATTCTGTTGATAATCGGTGCGTTGAGTGGCATTTGGATGATTAGCGGAGTAGTGCCGACTTTAATCTATTACGGGATGCAAATTATCCATCCCAGTTTCTTCCTGGCATCGACCTGCATCATCTGCGCATTGATTTCTGTAATGACCGGAAGTTCATGGACCACCATTGCCACCATCGGTATTGCATTGATGGGTATCGGAAAGGCGCAAGGCTTTGAAGATGGATGGATTGCCGGAGCTATCATTTCGGGGGCATACTTCGGGGATAAAATATCTCCTTTATCCGAAACTACTATCCTGGCGTCTTCCATCACAGACACTCCCCTGTTCCGTCACATTCGTTATATGATGATTACTACGGTACCGTCTCTTATCATCACACTGATTATTTTCACAGTGGCAGGACTTTCCCATGATGCCAGCAATACACAACATATTGCGGAGGTAGCAACCGCTTTGAACGAAAAGTTTCATATCACTCCGTGATTGTTAATAGTCCCTGTTGTAACTGGAATACTGATAGCACGGAAAGTACCCTCTATCGTTACGCTGTTCCTATCCACTCTGCTGGCTGGTGTCTTTGCTTTGATATTTCAGCCGGAGTTGTTGCAAGAGATTTCCGGAGTTGCCGTTTCCGGATTCGATTCTTTGTTCAAAGGACTGATGATGACCGTCTATGGAGCGACAAATTTACATACGGACAATGCCGTTCTGACAGATTTAATCGCTACACGTGGTATGGCGGGAATGATGAATACGATTTGGCTGATTCTGTGCGCCATGTGTTTTGGCGGGGCAATGACAGCAAGCGGTATGCTGGGAAGTATCACTTCCATCTTCGTCCGCTTCATGAAGAAAACAGTCAGCGTGGTTGGAGCGACAGTCTGCTCCGGCCTGTTTCTTAATCTGACAACTGCCGACCAATACATCAGTATCATTCTGACGGGAAATATGTTTCGTGATATTTATGCCAAGAAAGGGTATGAAAGTTGCTTACTAAGCCGTACGACGGAAGATGCGGTAACCGTTACATCCGTATTGATTCCGTGGAATAGTTGCGGAATGACACAAGCTACTATCTTGAGTGTACCCACACTTGTGTATCTACCTTATTGTTTTTTCAACATTATCAGCCCCTTAATGAGTATCACTGTGGCAGCCATCGGATATAAAATTGCAAGACGTTCGTGAACAATCTGGCATACACTTTGTTTTTGCAATAAACGAACAACGTATTAAACCTAAACAAAAAAAAGTTATGAAAAAGTTTATTGCATTAGTAGCATTAGTATTAGTAAGTGCAAGCACAATGATGTATGCACAAGAAAGTAACGCAGCAGCACGCCGCGCAGAAAGAAAAGCTCAAAGAGATGCAGAAAGAGCAAAACTCCGTGCCGAAGAAGAGGTGCAGGACATGGCAGCCTATCAACAAGCTGTACAGGCTTTGAAGAACAAGCAATTTGTATTGGAAGCTAATCAAGTTGTCTTCCGCAACGGTATGAGTGCTTTTGTTACTTCAAACACCAACTTCGTCTTGATGAACGGCAACAGAGCTACCGTACAGACAGCTTTCAACACTCCTTACCCAGGTCCTAACGGAATCGGTGGTGTTACAGTAGATGGTAATTCTTCGGATATGAAGATGAATATCGACAAAAAAGGAAATGTAAACTGCTCATTCAGCGTTCAGGGTATCGGCATCTCCGCTCAAGTATTTATCAATATGAGCAGCGGAAACAATACTGCTTCGGTTAGCATCAGCCCAAACTTCAGCAACAATAACCTGACATTGAACGGAAATATCGTTCCGCTTGACCAGTCAAATATCTTCAAAGGACGTTCCTGGTAATCCGGATACAAGAATCTTATCATAACTCCGCTACAAATCGCGCAAAATGCGTACATTTGTAGCGGAGTTTTTTTATTCATCGTTGCTTATGAGAGAATTTATCATCGCAGACAATCAGGATATCAGTAAGGCAGGAATGATGTTCCTGCTAAGTAAACAAAAGGAAGTATCCCTCCTTTTAGAAGCTGATAACAAGGCTGAACTGATTCAGCAGCTACGATTGCATCCGCAAGCGGTGATTGTATTGGATTATACACTGTTCAATTTTGCCGGGGCGGATGAATTGATTGTCTTGCAGGAAAGATTCAAGGAAGCCGACTGGATTCTATTCTCTGACGAACTTAGCCTGAACTTTCTCCGCCAGGTACTGTTCAGCAGTATGGCTTTCGGGGTAGTGATGAAAGATAACTCGAAAGAAGAAATCATGACTGCCATTCAATGTGCCACCCGCAAACAACGGTATATTTGCAATCATGTCAGCAATCTGTTGCTTTCAGGCACTTCTTCTCCGCTGGCTGCCTCAAGCGTAGACGATCATCTATTGACACAAACGGAGAAGAATATCCTAAAAGAAATTGCATTGGGGAAAACGACGAAAGAGATTGCAGCAGAGAAAAATCTTAGTTTCCATACGATAAACAGTCATCGTAAGAATATCTTTCGCAAATTGGGAGTAAATAATGTACATGAAGCTACTAAATATGCGATGAGGGCTGGGATTGTGGATTTAGCGGAATACTACATCTGAGATGCCGCCTTATAAGAATTACCCTACACATCCTATTAGCACAAACTAGTGAACAGTGCCTTTCTCTATTCTATTTCAATCCATTCTGTTTCAGAAGTTGTTCTATTTCCTTTTCTGATATAGACGCTCTATCTGCTTTATCATAAATATAGAGAAGATTCAAAACTGCATCTTGTTGAGAAACGACTAAAGTAAATGTTATAACCCTTGCTCCTCCACTTTTACCTTTTCCTTTTGAAGTTATTTTCATACGAACTTTGCGCAGTCCATGTCCCAAGTCCGTTCCTAGCAGAGGATTCTGTTCTAAATCATCAATCAATGAAACAAAATCCTCCTTAAAAGAGGAATAGTGTTTCGCCAGCCTTTTAGCCTCCCGCTGAAATGTCGGCTTAACTATAATTTCATAATTCATTAATGAACTCTCTTGCGGTCTTTACCTCCAACTTACCTTCCATTGAAAGTTTTACCTCTTTCAGTCCGGCGTCAATCCCTGCTAGAACTTCTTCTTTCGTGATTTCTTCCTCTTCTTTTTCAGCTTCCATTTTTTTCAGTCGTTTCAAATAGTTCTTCACTCGATTGAGCATCTCTTTGTCATTCAAACTCAGGAGTTCCTCCACCAAGTCCAGCTTCAGACTTTTCAATTCCATCGTTGTCATAAGCAATCCTCCTTTATTTATATTCTACGAAACAAAAGTAGTGAAAAATCTCCTGATAATCCAATCTTCACCAATCAAAATAAACTATTTAACAGATGATTTCACCGCTCCCCACACAAACTTTTGCTTCTTCATCATAAATCACCCCAAACTGTCCCGGAGCAATGCCTTGCAACTTTTCGAACGACAAGATGTGAAACTGCTTCCCCCTTTCCTGTATCAGTTTTCCTTTTGTAAATTCGGGAGTGTGGCGAATCTTGAAAGTAATGTCTACCTCCTTCTCCTGACCTTTCCAAGGATTATCAGTAATGAAATGGAAATCATGCATCCGGAATTCATGACCGTATTGTGTCTCTACACCGTAGCCACGAGATACGTAGATAGTATTTTCCTCAATATCCTTCTTAACTACAAACCAGGGACCACCACTCAATCCGAGCCCTTTCCGCTGACCAATTGTGTGGAACCAATAACCGCGATGTGTACCCACTTTCTTTCCGGTTTCCAGTTCAACAATCGCCCCTTCCTTTTCTCCTAAAAAACGACGAACGAAATCATTGTAGTTTATCTTTCCAAGAAAACAAATCCCCTGACTGTCTTTCCTTTTGGCACTAGGCAATCCGGCACGATTTGCAATCTCACGTACCTCCTGCTTCATCAACCCTCCAATGGGAAACATGAGCTTGGAAACTTGCAGGTAATCAATCTGGGCGAGAAAGTCTGTCTGATCTTTCACGGGATCTTTTGCCGTGCCCAGCCAAGTTTTACCATCACTTTGTAAGGTGGTGGCATAGTGACCGGTTGCCGTAAAGTCGAAATCTTTCCCGACACGCTGTTCAAAGCAGCCGAATTTGATAAGCTTATTACACATCACGTCCGGATTCGGTGTCAATCCCTGCCGAATTTTATCAATGGCATACGCCGCCACATTCTCCCAATACTCCTGATGTAGGTCCACCACTTCCAAAGACAAACCGTATTTACGTGCCGTTGCAGTAGATAATTCAATATCCTCCTCTGCCGAACAGTCCATATATTCCGCTCCGTCCATACCTATCTTAATGTAAAAAAGAGTAGGCTTATATCCTTGCTCACAAAGGAGATGTACGACAACCGAACTGTCGACACCTCCTGATAATAATGCAGCTATCTCCATGAATAAAAATCCGTCTATTAATAACTTTCTATATTTTAGCTAATACCTATCGAAAACTTTGATGTCACAAAGATAAGGCAAGATTCTCTAACACCCAATCACACATTGAAGGCATTTTTATACCATAAATGTGGTAGATAAGCAAAGTATTTCCTACATTTGCACAGTAAAAAGCTTTTTATGATGACGAAATTAAGAAAGATAATCCTCATACCTGCCCTGATCCTTGTATCTATCAGTGGTTTCTTCTCCTGTGGTGTCGACCGCTGGCCGGAGTATGCCCATCAAACTGCACTGGATACATGGATGTACGACATCATGCAACAGAACTATCTGTGGTATCAAGATCTACCTTCCTACGATGATGTGAATCTGTTTCTGGAACCTGCCTCGTTCTTATCTAAAGTGAAATCAAAAAAAGACAGCTACTCGTTTGTAGATTCTGTGATGGAGGCTCCGCTGCCTACTTATGGATTCGACTATTCACTAGTTCGCAACCCGGACATCGATACTGCCTACAACGCATTGATTACTTATGTAATTCCTGGTTCGCCAGCTGCTGCCGTACTAAAGCGAGGCGACTGGATTGTAAAAGTAGATACATCGTATATCAGCAAAAAATATGAGGCTCAACTACTGCAAGGCACAGGACCTTTGGAAATAACTTTGGGAAAATATCAAAAAGTACCACCTACAGAGCCGCCAGTAGAAGGCGAGGAAGAAGAAGATATTTACCGAGTTGTACCGGTAGGCGACCCTGTAGAAATGGGAGCAGCCGTATCATTGGTAGACAACCCTATTCACTGCAAGAAAATATTAACGTTGACTGATGGAAGTGAAGTCGGTTACCTAATGTACAACAGCTTTACAGCAGGTACTAAAGACAATCCGGAAAAATACAACACCGAATTACGTGAATGGTCGGATGAGCTTGCCCAAAAGAATATCCATCAAGTGATACTCGACCTACGATATAACAAAGGAGGAAGCATTGATTGTACGCAACTATTAAGCACTATTCTTGTGTCTTCTTTTTACCTTGGCCAAACAATGGCATTCTTGGAATATAATGATAAGAATACGGCAAAAGATGCAACTCTGATTTTTAATTCTGATTTATTAGGCACCTCCGGTGGCAAGAACCTGGATTTAACGACTCTTATCGTTTTGATTAGTGGAGAAACGGCAGGAGCTCCGGAAATGTTGATGCATAGCCTGAACGGAAAAATCCAACAGTTAATAGCTATCGGCAGTTCAACCAAAGGACAAAATGTAGCTACGGAACAATTTATCAATGAAGAATTTTTGTGGTCTATCAATCCGGCTGTATGCACTATCTATAATTCAGAACATGACACTTATGGTGGATTCAAACCGACATACGCCGTCAATGCTTCAACCGATTACTTAACTTTCCTACCTTTCGGTGATGAAAAAGAGACTTTGTTGAGTGTAGCTCTCGGGGTATTGAACAAAACTTATCCACCAAAGGACGAGGAAACCGAAGAGACGACAAAAGCGCAAATCAAGATAGAGAAAAGCGTAATAAGTCCGGCAAGTAGACGTTTTAGTAGTAACGGATTACGATTAAAATAAGAAAGGATGAAAAAAATAGCTATTTTATTGCTGGCAATACTGACATTCAGTTGTTCGGATGATGACGAAAAGGGCACAGTAGAGGATAAAGGGCAATGGGCTATGATTTTCAATGAAACCGTCAAGAGCGATTCAAATCCTGTAGATAGAACAGAGAAGTTTATGTTCGATGGCGAGCGCCTGATTCAACATATTATAAAACAACGTTATTTCGAAGAAGAAATCAGTAACGAAGTAAACTTGAGCTACTCTGATAATCAGGTAACAGTTACCACTGACTATCTCACTTTAGTATATACATTAAATAGCGAAGGCTATGCCAGTCAATGTGTATACAGTTTGTCTTCACAAAATCGTATTTATCAATTTTCTTACTCTGCAGAAGGATACTTAACCGGAATTGTCGAGAATATTGACGATACAGAATATTCATCAACATCACTTACATACGAGAACGGAGATATAACCTCTATCAGTTCCAAGATGAACGGCCTTGAAAACAAGTTCATTTATGAACCGGGAGAAGAAAGTTCGACATATCATTTGCCCTGCCTCGGTTTATTGGAAATACACCCTCTGACATTCCATATTGAAGCTCTTTACGCAGGGTTATTGGGTAAGGACCCGCGCCATTTCACCATACGCAGTTGTCCTGCAGGAAGTAACGACGAAAAGACAGTCTATTCGTATGGGTTTGATAAAAAAGGAAATCCATCCAGGATGATTTGTCAGACGACCTACGCCGGGGGACAGGCCAGCTATTATCCATACACACGCAACATTTCGGTTTCTTTTGAATAATCTTTCATTCCGAACATCGAATTCTCTTTTAAAGTAGCATAATCACTCTATTTCTGTCAAGAGCAGAATTATAGATTCTTAACCTATAAAGATACTTTTCAGGCCTCAACTTTGTTTATTCCGAAACAAAGGCTCTGATTTTACCTAACAAAGGCTCTAACTTCTCCTAACGCAGCGTTTAATGAGTCGTAACGCACCGTCTAATTTTTATAAAGCTGCGGTATAAAACACGTTAATCTCTGGTTTCATCCCTTTTATAAACCGGGATAAAGCTCACGACTCCCAAGGATACAACAAAAAAGGAGAAAGCTTCCGCTCCCTCCTTCTATCGTAGTTTAACCTCAATCTATTTTATGATTCTGTACCAAAGATACAACATTGAAAAGCCAAAGTCAAGTATTCCCGGTTTTATTTCTTGAAAAATTTATCGAAGAACAGAATCTGATAATCAATGGAGTTATTCCAATACTGCCCTGTATGTCCTCCCGGGCGGGTAATAAAATCATGATCGATCTTTCTTTCCAACAGGCGGTTATGCAAATCCTTGTTCACATTCAGGAAGAAATCATCTTCTCCACAATCGACAATGATAGCCAAATCGCCATTCTCTATCTTATCAATCTGATTGATAACGGTGTGATTATCCCATACCGCTTTATTCGATTCATATTCTCCCAACTGTTTAGCCATGTCCCAGTTTTTCGGGAACGGGCGAATATCCATCCCTCCGCTTGTACTTCCACTGGCACCAAACGTATCTTTATGACGGATTGCATTCCACATCGCTCCGTGTCCACCCATACTCAATCCGGTGATGGCGCGTCCCTTACGGTCGGCAATCGTCTTGTAATGTTCGTCGATATACTTCACCAGTTCCGACGAAATAAAAGTTTCATAGCGGAAAGATGGGTTGACCGGACTATCCCAGTACCAACTGGTCTTTCCGTCCGGACAAACGAATATGATTCCTTTTTCGTCCGCAATTTGGGGAAGATTCGGTTTAATGCCAATCCATGTTTTAGCATTTCCACCATAACCGTGCAACAGATAAATAGTAGGACAAGCCACCGATTTCTTTCCTGATGCAGCATCCGGCGTAACAACGACCACTTGCACCTCCTTATTCATGGAAGGACTTTTAATTAACAAGGTATCTACTTTGGCAGCAAAAGAGGGAGCTACCCAAATTAAAAGAAGAGCAATTAATAGATTTTTTTTCTTTTCCATTGTGTGTTATAAATAGTTAGATATAATTATTCCTCTGGCTCTGCAGCAGGATTAAATTTAGCAACCGGCATTTCAAAGTTTTTATGACACTGTTTACAGGTATAGTTCCAGTGGTTGTCTCCCGGGGGAATGACCATTAATGCAGAAATGATAGCAGCCCCCATAGCACGCCAACGCTTTTCTTTTCTCAAAACCAACTGGATGTCCGATGAACCGCAATACGGACAAAGCGTTAACTCTTCCGGCCAACTATCGTTATCCTTCAACACTTGGACAGCATTCTCGTAGTCTTCGTCTGCCACCAATATATCCACCCCTGCTATACTACTTACGCAACTTTTATACAAAGTAGAGAAATTCTCATTGTGCAGAATAGACTCGATGCCTTCATTCTCCAATGCTCCCTGAAGGATATGTGCCTTCATCGCATCATTGCAAGTTATCAATTTTACAGTCTTCATAAGGAATCTGTTTTAATATGTCCCACAAAAATAAGATATAAAAATGAAATGTGAAACAAAATCCGACTAACTTTATCAGCAGGTAAAACGAACCAAATCAGAAGTGATTCTTTTTTTATTCACGGAAGGTATCATTATTTAATACTTTTTTCGTACTTTCGCACCGACAATTGGCAATCACATGAAAAAACTATTGACACTGCTACTATTTTCTAACATCCTGTTTTCCCTGTTACAGGCACAACCTGTACATCAAATAAAGGGAACGGTGATTGAGAAAAACAGCCGTCAGCCATTAGAATTCATTAACGTAATGATTCTTGGACTGAACAAAGGTGGTGTCACCAATGCGGAAGGTCATTTCACCATCGAACAAGTGCCTCCCGGCATCTACCGCCTACAAGCGACAGCCATCGGCTACAAGAGTGTCACTACTCCCGAATATATCTTATCTACCAAAGATCTGAACATTTCGATAGAAATGGAAGAGAACCTGACCGAACTCGCAGGAGTAACTGTCACCGCTTCTCCTTTCCGGCGCGACCTGGAAAGTCCGGTCAGCCTGCGTATCATCGGATTGCAGGAAATAGAAAAGAGTCCGGGAGCCAATCGAGACATTTCGCGTATTGTTCAGTCTTATCCGGGAGTTGCCTTCTCGCCTATCGGCTACCGCAATGACTTGATTGTACGCGGTGGTTCTCCTTCTGAAAACCGTTTCTATCTGGACGGAGTGGAAATTCCCAATATCAATCACTTCAGCACGCAAGGAGCATCCGGCGGTCCGGTGGGAATCCTTAATGCCGACCTAATCCGTGAAGTAAATTTCTATACAGGTGCTTTTCCCACTGATAGAGGAAACGCGCTTAGCTCCGTGCTTGATTTCAAATTGCGCGACGGAGACATGGAGCATAACTCACTAAAAGCTACCCTCGGAGCATCCGAAGTCTCTCTGGCCTCCAACGGACATATTGGAAAGAAGACCTCCTATCTGGTATCTGTGCGTCAATCTTATCTGCAATTCCTGTTTGATATGCTCGACCTGCCTTTCCTGCCGACTTTCACCGATGCGCAATTCAAATTGAAAACCCGGTTCAACGAACAGAACGAATTGACGGTATTGGGGCTTGGAGGAATCGACAATATGCGATTGAACACGAAAGCAGATAGCGAGGACAATGAATATATCCTTAGTTACCTGCCAAAAATCAAGCAGGAAACGTTTACCTTAGGTGCTGTATATCGTCACTATGCAGGGCCGCATGTGCAATCGGTGGTAGTCAGTCACAGTTACCTGAACAACCGCAATACTAAATACCGGCAGAATGATGAAAGCATTCCGGAGAATCTGATGCTCCGCCTCCGTTCTACCGAACAGGAAACGAAGTTCCGCTTCGAAAACAATTCTTCTTTCCGCAACTGGAAAGTCAATCTCGGAGTGAATCTGGATTATAGTCAATATACCAATACCACCTTTCAAAAGGCATATACCAATCAGGCACAAACGTTTGATTACCATACCTATTTGGGAATGATGCGTTGGGGACTTTTCGGCACTATCAGCTACTCTTCGATGGACGAACGTTTCACAGCTTCCTTGGGATTGAGAGCTGATGCCAACAATTATTCGTCGGCCATGAAGTCACTCTCCGACCAGCTTTCTCCCCGCATATCGCTTTCCTACCAACTTGCCGAGCACTGGTTCGTTAGCGGAAATGCAGGACTTTATTATCAGTTGCCTCCTTACACGGCACTCGGTTTTAAAGATAATAACGGAATGTATGCCAACAAATACAATCTCCGCTATATGAAAGTCAGCCAGGAAAGTCTGGGCATTAGTTGGCGCAAAGGAGATACGTTCGAAGTCTCCGTCGAAGGATTCTATAAAGACTATGACAAAATTCCGCTCTCCGTTGTAGACGGGATTCCTCTTACCTGCAAAGGAAATGACTATGGAGTGATTGGCAATGAATTGCTGACTTCTACCGCTCAAGGACGTTCGTATGGCGCGGAGATTCTGGTAAAGTGGCTGATCGCCAAGAAACTGAATCTGGCTTCCTCCTTCACCATCTTTAAAAGTGAATACCGCAACGACAAAGAGAGCGAATACATTGCATCTGCATGGGACAACCGATATATTTTCAATTTACGGGGAACTTACAATCTGCCCCACCAATGGAGTGTCGGCATGAAAGTCAGTTGCATCGGCGGTGCTCCTTATACCCCATACGATGAAGAAAAATCATCTTTGGTATCCGCCTGGGATGCACAAGGCAAAGCATATTACGACTATTCAAAATATAATAAGGAACGTCTTCCGACCTTTGCACAAGTAGACCTCCGCATCGACAAGACATTTTATCTGAAACATTGCATGCTGGGATTCTATCTTGATTTGCAGAATATCACGGCAAGCAAACTGAAACAGCAGGATGTGCTGATGAGCACCGGCATCATCGAAAATCCGGAAGCTCCTGCCGACAGCCAACACTATAAAATGAAACGCCTCAAACAATCGAGCGGGACTTTGCTCCCCACATTAGGAATAACATTTGAGTATTAATTTATGCATAGAACATTAAACTAGAAAAAGAGTATGAAAAGAGAAATCGCTATGATTGCCTTCGTATTATTAGGCATGGGAATGACAGCTTCTGCACAATTCGGCAAGAAGATTAATTTAGGAAAAGCCTTACAAGCAGGTAAAGATGTAGTATCAGCCGTTACGTTATCTGATGCGGACATTGCTAATATGAGTAAGGAATATATGGCATGGATGGACACTCATAATCCATTGACAAAACCTGATACTGAATATGGCAAACGTCTGGAGAAACTGACGGGACATATCAAAGAAGTGGACGGACTGAAACTTAACTTTGGCGTATATGAAGTAATAGACGTAAACGCCTTTGCCTGCGGTGACGGTAGTGTACGTATCTGCGCCGGTCTGATGGATGTTATGACGGATGAAGAAGTAATGGCAGTGGTAGGTCATGAAATCGGTCATGTGGTTCACACAGATTCCAAAGATGCCATGAAGAATGCTTATCTCCGTTCAGCTGTGAAGAACGCGGCAGGTGCAGCCAACGACAAAGTAGCCAAACTGACAGACTCCGAACTGGGAGCCATGGCAGAAGCTCTTGCCGGTGCACAATTCTCACAAAAGCAAGAAAATGAAGCCGATGATTATGGTGTTGAATTCTGCGTAAAAAACGGCATCGACCCTTATGCAATGGCAAATGCCTTGAGTAAATTGGCAGAACTTGCAAAAGATGCTCCTAAAGCATCCTATGCACAAAGAATGTTCTCTTCACATCCGGACACTCAAAAGCGTATTGAACGTACAAAAGCCAAAGCAGACAGCTACGCTAAGAAGTAAAGAGTTTATCTAATATATAAGGAAGAGTTCAAAACTTCCTGTTGATTTTTATTAAGGCACGGATTACACGGATTAACACAGTTCTTATTTAATTGAAACTGTGAAATCAGCGTAATCCGTGCCTCAATTATATTATTATGATTACACAAAAAAGACAACACGATTATTAAATTTTCATTAATATATTACACATATTTGCATAGTGTCCCGATTTCTTGTAATTTCGACCCTATAACCATTTAAATCCATTTATGGAATTTCTTATCATACTTTTCTTACTTATACTGAATGGCATTTTTGCCATGTATGAAATTGCGTTGGTATCATCCAGCAAAGCACGTCTTGAAACACTTGTCGCAAAAGGTAACAAATCAGCCCGAGGAGTTTTAAAACAATTGGAAGAACCGGAAAAGTTCTTGTCTACCATTCAGATTGGTATCACGTTGATCGGTATCGTATCCGGTGCGTATGGTGGTGTGGCTATTGCCGACGACCTCGTACCTTTCTTTTCTCTCATTCCGGGCGCAGAAGCATACGCACGCAACCTGGCAATGATTACTACCGTAGCAATCATCACCTATCTTTCTCTGATTATCGGAGAGCTGGTTCCTAAATCCATTGCTCTTAGTAATCCGGAGCGGTACGCCACTTTGTTCAGCCCGGTCATGATTCTGCTGACGAAGGTTTCTTATCCTTTTGTGTGGTTGCTAAGCGTCTCTACCCGGTTACTGAACAAACTTATCGGTCTGAAAAGCGAAGAACGCCCCATGACACAGGAAGAAATCAAAATGATCCTGCACCAAAGTTCGGAGCAGGGTGTGATTGACAAAGAGGAAACGGAAATGATACGCGACGTATTCCGTTTCTCTGATAAACGCGCCAACGAACTGATGACACATCGCAGAGATCTTATTATCCTTCATCCCGATGATACACAGGAAAAGGTGATGAAGATTATTGAAGAAGAACATTACAGTAAATATCTATTGGTAGACGAACGGAAAGATGAGATTATCGGTGTGGTTTCCGTAAAGGATATTATCCTAATGGTAGGCAACAAAAAGGTGTTTAACTTACGCGAAATAGCCCGTCCTCCGCTCTTTATTCCGGAAAGTTTGTATGCAAATAAAGTTTTAGAGCTATTTAAGAAGAACAAAAACAAGTTCGGAGTTGTTGTTAACGAGTATGGCAGCACAGAAGGCATTATCACACTGCACGACCTGACCGAAAGTATCTTCGGAGACATCCTTGAAGAGGATGAAATGGAAGAAGAAGAAATCGTCACAAGGCAGGATGGTTCAATGCTGGTGGAAGCTTCAATGAACATCGACGACTTCATGGAGGAAATGGGTATCTTATCCTACGAAGATCTGGAATCGGAAGACTTCACCACTCTGGGTGGATTGGCCATGTTCCTGATTGGTCGCATCCCGAAAGCAGGAGACATCTTCACCTACAAGAATTTGCAATTCGAAGTGGTGGACATGGACCGCGGACGAGTAGACAAACTGCTTGTCATCAAACGGGACGATGAACAGGAATAGGATAGCAAAAAACGAGCAATAGCTCACTATATTTATATTAACTTAAAGCACTTAACGATGAAAAAAGTAATTATGTTAGCAGCAGTCGTAGCTGCTTTGGCATCATGCCAATCAAAAGCAAACAAAGCCGCAGAGGCACAAGCAGACAGTCTAGCTCTTGCGATGACTCCGATTACCGAATTGACTGAAGTTTATGAAGGTACTCTTCCTGCTGCCGACGGTCCGGGTATTGACTATGTACTGACCCTGAACGCTGCAACTGACGGTGTGGATACTGCGTATACACTGGATATGACTTACCTTGATGCTGAAGGTCAAGGACAAAACAAGACTTTCACTTCAAAAGGAAAACAAGAGACTGTACATAAGGTAGTGAACAAAAAACCTGTGACTGCTGTTAAGTTAACTCCGAAAGATGGTGAAGCTCCGATGTATTTCGTGATTGTCAATGACACCACTCTTCGTTTGGTGAACGATAGTTTGCAAGAAGCAGTCAGCGATCTCAATTATGACATTATCAAGGTAAAACAATAAAATAAACCTAACCCTAACCAGTAAAAAAAAGCTCTGTATAGAACCTTCGTTCTTGCAGAGCTTTTCGTTTTTTCACTCTATCATCTATACTAATCTAATTATTCACTTTATTAGTTCTACTGATACTTTGATATTACCGTATTCATAAGCCCGGTAATACTGTTATCCCAATACCCCGTGTCCTTCTTGCAGACGTTTCAGCCTCAACAAGGCTTCGATATAATAATAATCTGCATAAATAATAGAAGCATCTATTTCCGAATGAGCCGGCCAATGTCCTACACTATGCAACAGGAATGACGGTTTGCTTTTACCACTCTGATAACTGTCAGAGTTCAGGCTTGCCAGCATTTCAATAGCTGCATCTTTATAACGTTTTCCGGTTCCATTCGGGAGGTAAGTGGATAGTTCAAGCAAAGCAGAGGCCACCACTGCGGCAGCAGAAGCGTCACGCGGAGCATCCGGTATTTCCGGAGCACTGAAGTCCCAATAAGGAACCTTGTCTTCCGGCAGACGTTCGAGATAGACATCTGTCACTTTCTGCGCGAAATCAAGATACTTAGGATCTTTCGTTTCACGATAAACTACCGTGTATCCATAGATTGCCCATGCCTGACCACGCGCCCACATGGTACTGTCAGCATAACCTTGGTGGGTTACTCCTTTTATCAGATCACCTGTAATGGTGTCGTATACCGCTACATGGTAAGATGTATAGTCGGGACGGAACTGGCATTTCATCGTTTTATCGGCATGAGAAACGGCAATATCATATAAATAAGGATTTCCACCATTCTTCGCTGCCCAGAAAAGCATTTCGAGGTTAATCATGTTATCCATGATGGTATTGTGCGGCCAGTTGCGAGGTTCCACTTCACGAGGCCATGAAAGGATGGTTCCTACGATGGGATTGAACAGAGTAGCCAACGTATCGGCTGTATCAAGAATCACTTCTTTGTAAGCCGGATTCTTGGTCAGGCGGTAACCATTTCCGTAGCTACAGAACACGAGGAAGCCCAAATCATGGTCGAAAGCCGGAGTCTTGGAAAGGAACTCCAGAGAGTTCGTGAACTTCTCCGCTTCTTCCTGAATCTGTTTATCTTTCGTATATTCGTAATCATACCACAATACTCCGGGCCAGAAACCGGCACACCATTCTTCCTTCGTCGCTTTCCGACAATTCCAATGATATTCGTCAGTCATGATATTACGTGGCATCATTGTATAGTCGATGCCGGAGTCTGTTTTCAGTTCCGCAAGCGTACGTTGTGTCTGCTCTGCACAATAGTCCAATGCCTTATTCACATCCAATGTACCGGACGGCTGATGAGCACACGTACAGAAACCTAACATTACAGCCAAACCTACTACAATCTTTTTCATCTTAATCTGATATCTTCGAGTTAATTCTTAATCTTTATTTCTCTTTGTCAATTATTGATTGGTCAATTACTTATTCATCCGAAACCAATCGACATCTGCCCATCCCCGATTGCCTTCATTCGGAGTCACACAGAATAGTCCGACTTTGGCTCCAATCCATTTGCCCTGACGGGCTGTGAAAGACTCTCCCACTGTCGTATATTTCTTCCCGTCCAGACTATAAGCAAATGTACAAACGGCTCCTTTCCGAACCTTTACTTGCAAGTAAACTGTTTGCCATTCATTATCTGCTACTCCCGGCATCTTTAGATATTTTACCGGAATGTTTGCCAATTCTTTTATCTGTTCGGGATTTTGCTGTTCCGCATCCTTACAAACTGCCTGTTGCAGAATAAACTGATCCCCCGCCTTGCGAATAGAAAGATAACTATAATCCCATCCCATCACAATGATTCCGGCTTGTTCTCCATCCTGCTTGGCAGTAAATGTCAGCTTGGTCGTAGCTGTAAACTCTTCAGCCGGGAACTTTTGCATCAACAGATTAGGAACTTCCCAGAAGTTCACAAACTCTTTCGAAAGGCTGCCTGCATAAAGACGGATAAATCCCAAATCAGTAGTAAACCCGTAGGTGTCTTTTTTATTGGCATGCCATTGCCATTGTAATCCCAAATGCCGGGTATTGAATTCGTCACTCTCCGGCGGAGTAGCGATCGGATAGATCTTTCCCACATTCGGTTTCTTATAAGTCGTTACAGGTTCACCGCAACCGTCTTTATCCTTGTCCACTCCGATTACAGGCCAGTCATTTACCCACATCATCGGATTCAGATGAATCACACGTCCGTAAGCGCCTTTATCTTGAAAATGGACGAACCAGGATTCTCCTGTATTGGTGTCTACCCAGCCACCCTGATGAGGTCCGTTTATCGTTGTCTTTCCTTGTGCCATCACGATTTTCGATTCGTAAGGGCCATAGATGTTCTTTGAGCGAAGTACCAATTGCCAACCGGTTGCTACCCCTCCTGCCGGAGCAAAAATATAATAGTATCCGTTGCGTTTATAGAGCTTCGGTCCTTCTACGGTATGATTCTTTCCATCATTTCCGTCGAACACCATCACCGGATCGGAAATAACTTCTGTTCCTTCTGGATTCAGTTCGCAAATGACGAGGATACTGTTCACCCCACTACGGCTTCCGGCATAAGCATGTATCAGATATACTTTTCCGTCTTCGTCCCACAAAGGAGTTGCATCAATCATTCCTTTCCCTGCTTTCACCAGTACAGGTTTGCTCCATTTTCCTTTCGGGTCTTTGGTTTTAATCATATAGATTCCATAATCCGGATCACCCCAGTAAATATAAAATTCTCCGTTATGAAAACGAATGGCCGGTGCCCATACGCCTTTACCATGCTGTGCCTTATCGAAGAAAGGTTCCGGCTCTTGAACCGGTAACGCATAGTTTACTAACGACCAATTAACCAAATCATTGGAATGAAGAATAGGAATTCCGGGAATACAATTAAAACTGGATGCTGTCATATAGAAATCATCTCCAGCCGCACAGATATCCGGGTCTGAATAGTCAGCATGAAGAACCGGGTTCTGATAAGTTCCATTCCCCTTATCAGCCACCCAGGTCTTAGAAATTTCTTGTGCGCCTGCCCATGAACTGCAAGCCATCATTCCTGCTAAAAACAGAATCTTTTTACGCATATACCTTACTAATCAATTTCATTCAAAACTAGATTCGTTATTCCTAAAAACAGGTTCTTTCTACCTTATATAAAAACCAAGCACTTTTAAAACTGAATCCTATCTCTGATTTCAAAACAATCTATTTACTGACCTATTTACTTATATATACGAAAGGGATTAGGTAAATACCTAATCCCTTTCCAATATTTTTTTTATCCGAATTATTACAGAAAAGGCTTTTCACTCCCGATACAACATCAACGTCCCCCATCCTAACTGGTCGAACGCTCCACTGTTGGTTCCGTAGCGGCTACTTCCATCCACGCCACACTCCGGACGCATCTTATCAGCAGCCTGCTTGGCATATTTATAACCGCTACCCAGTTTTTTCACTTTGGCATAATGGTTGTAAAATATTTCCCATCCCGGACGAAGTTCTCCACGTCCTTCATCATTGGCTACTGCCGTATGTATCGCCGAATGATTTTTATCTTTGCAAGCACAGTCCACACAATAGCGGAACTCGTTGAACGGCATTTTATCGGGAGTCGTCAGCCAAGAACCTATCTTATTATCCTGGTCCGCACCATCACGCAAATTGAAAAGAGCCGTATATTCTCCCATCTTCATGACCGCATTGTCATCGGCAGCGAAGAAATCGAGCTGACTGACAGAAGGGTTACACAAAGAAAACGTATAAGCCATCTGGCAAAGATTGGCGGTGACGGCAACAGACATCATCGCATGTCCTTGGTCGCGTCCGCTCTCCTGATTCTGCGCAATCGATTCGCCACTGCCCATAGGGTCAGTAAACGTACCTCTGATTAACTTCTTGATGCAGCCGTTGCCCACACCGTTATAGAAGTAGTTGACTACAAAATTCACCATTTCATCATCTTCAGTCAAAATACCGATAGCAAAGTAAGAGCACATATTCACCAAATCCCAGTTAGACCAATAGTGTTCGTCGCACGTTCCTTGATGTCTTGTCATGAAGTCCTTGTTTTTAGCAGCAAAGACGGTCAGCATCCACTCCTTGAATTTGGCAAAATCCTGTGGATTCTTGTTCTGATAATAATCGCGCATAATTTCACCGGCATTGGCGAAAGTATATCCTTGTGCACCGGCAGCAAGCATTTGGTTGGCATCGTTCGACTTTATTCCTTTACAACCTGCTACCCATGCATTCATCACCCGGACAGAAGCCTCGGCATACGCATCATCGCCCGTCAGTTTCCAAAGCAACGCCATCTGATAGGCAGCAGCGGCATCGTTCATAGCTTCCTGATAATGTTCCTTGCCATCGGCCGTGATACCTGTCCCATCGCCGCGGACGATGTATTCCAACACCGTAGGCTGATAACTTTTCAGAGTATATCTACTGTTCTTCAACGTAGCAAACTCATCTTTCACCACTTGTGGTGCCGTGCCATCGTCCAAACTCTTCTTTACACGGTCGAAATCCGCTTGATTAAACATGGCACACGGGTGATTATATGTGTACTCCGCTTCTACCGGTACGTATACCTCTTCCGGCATTGTCAAGTCAATAGTTCCAAATTCATTCTCCTGACAGGAAGTCTGTACTGCCAAAAGCAGTACGAGACTTGATAATATCATTGTTTTTCCTTTCATATTCTTCCACTTATTTAATTACGTCATAAGTTAGTCCTTCCGATTCGATGTATTTCTTTAAATCATCCATGTTCTTAAAGGTCTGCACCCAATATACATTATAATCTACCTGATGGTCGAGTGTCTTGATATCAGCATACTTAAACTGCAATGTTGTAAATTCCGCAACGGAACCCGTAGGCAGCAATTCGCCGGTAGCCCACTTCTGCAATTGCAAGTCATAGATAAACACATGGCTACCATCACTACACTTATAGTCGTGAAGCCATTTGTTGTTATTACCGTCCAAGCCACCGCTATACTTATTACCATCGCAAGTACCGGATGCATCCAACGTGATATTACGGGCGGTCACTCCCTCCATATCTCTCAAATCGTCCATACGGATAGCGAAAATCGGATAATTGCCTGCATGAAGCCACGTCTTCGGATTCCAGCAACGGAAGTCACCACGTTGTGTTGTAGCATTATGTGTATAAGTAGTAACCGTCACTTTGCCATAGCTCCAAACATGAGAAGACTCTGTTCCATTGCCCGACTGCTTGGCATTATACCATCCGTAGTTATTCTTATCGTGGAACAGTTCGCGAACCAGTCCTTCCGCCAGATGCAACTGGATGGATGAAGAATTACCTGTTTCCGGACAAACGGCTGTTATCGTCACACTGCCGAACACACCCTTTTGGTTGAATGTCACCACGCCGTTGGCTACCGTAGCTATCGTCTCATCGCTCGAAGTCCATTCAATCAGCGACTTCGTACAGTCTTCGGGAACAGTAGTATACCCCAGGTTTAATACCTTTTCACCGATAGCGCACATATATCCGTTGTCTAAAGAATAATTTTGATCGATGGTCACCTCTGTAGGCTGAATCTTCCTATTCACTGTGATTTCCTTGCTGCCTACAATAGCCGAGCCGTCCAATGTAGTAGCAGTAATGGTCACTTTCGCATGATTGTCTTCGCTCTCTACGCCGGTCACCACTCCATTATCATCTACTGTAGCCACCCGTTCGTTAGAGCTGCTCCACTTCACCGTCTTATACGTCACGTCCGCCGGTTGAAGAGAAAAGGAGAATTGAAGCTTCTCTCCCGCATACACTTCATCGGCAGAAGAAGCAACCGCAATGGAAGTAGCCGGAACCAGATTGTTGACAACAACCACTCGTAAAGAACTAGCTATTCCACTGCCCGAGTAGGACACATCCGGAGCCACCTGCACTACCGAAAAGCCCGTACCGTCTCCACTCACCGCTTTGAGCAACCCATCGGCATCTACCGTAGCTACCTGCTCATTACTCGATGTCCACACCACATCCTTGAAGGTCGCATCGTCCGGAGTTATGATGCACCCCAGTTGCACAGTTTCTCCTTTCACCAAAGGAAGCACGCTTGCCTCCAAGTCCTTGTCAGTATAAATCAATTGGCGTGCTTCGTCCGGAATAACCATCTCCACGTTTCCCGGATAAATGGATGAAGACAGTTCCGCCGTTTCATCCTCACTGCACGAAGTGGCAACTGTGCCTGCCGCCATCAGCAAGCATCCTATATATATGAATGTACGTTTCATACGTTTCTGCATTTTATCTTACTTAATAAATCGTTTAATTTTTCCATCCCGGGTTCTGTTCCAGTTGCGGGTTCAACTGCAATTGGTCTGAAGGAAGCGGATAGAGATAATGCTTATCGCTCCACACACGTCCCTCATACATAATAATATAACCGTCGGCATTCAAGCTGCGCGATTGATTCGACCAATTATTTTCAAACCACGTGCCGGTCACTTTTACGCCCAACTGGTCTTGCGGCATTTCTTCCTTTGCCGTAGCCCAGCGTTTCAGATCGTCAATGCGGTGTCCTTCCAATATAAGTTCCACCGTACGTTCACGGCGAATCTCCTCACGCATAGACATCGGGCTATGGTCGGCTATAAGTTTGTTAGTCAACTTAGGCATATTCGGATTCACGCGCAAACGTACCAGATTCAATGAATAATCCAACTCTGAGTCGGATATTTCACCATTCAACTCATACACAGCTTCCGCATAGTTCAACAACACTTCCGCATAGCGGATGACAGGGAAATCGTAAGATTCGTAATAATCAGCGACTTCACGTTCCGTTCCCCATTTGCGGTTCTGGTATCCACTGCCCGAACGCACATTGGCAACCAATGTTTTCTCCAAATCGGCATCCGTCCAAGTGGTGCGCCAAGCACCGTCATTATTCCAATACTTCTGTCCGTGGTACAACATATTGTTTCCCATACGGTTGTCGCGCTCCAAAAACTCATCAGTCACCCCCTTGTCACCCTTGAACTTAGAAGATATTGCCGTCGGAAGCCCATCGGAACAAAGATACATGTCCACTAGTTTGTGTGTCAGATAGCAAGCATTCGCTACCATACCGTGTGTCAGATTCCACGCCGTCTTGTCACCATTGCGATGACGCTTCATCAGGATATATTCCGTATTGTCCGCCTTGGAAAGGTTAGCAGGGTTGCATTGCACTCCATCTTCCAATGTAAACATATAACGGTAGCTTTCATTGCCTAACGCAACATTGTAGAACAATTTGTATTTCTTACATGAAATAACCTTATCTGCCGCATCCTTGGCAATGGTCAGCAACTCCTCACTGCGGGCTGTATTGGTCGTGGCGTCCTTTCCGTTTGTATGGAACTTCTGCCATGTACCCTCGAATAAAGCCACTCTCGACAACATAGCATACGCAGCATACTTTGTCAGACGTCCTGCTTCCGATACAGTCTCAGGTAAGTCTTCGGCAGCTTCCTTCAAGTCCTTGATAACCTGATCTATCACCACACTACGGTCGTTGCGAGAAGCCGAAAGTTTTTCGGAATCCAAGTCAATCGGTTCGGTCAGCAGGATTACATTCCCATAAAGTTGTACCAGTTCGAAATAGGAGAAAGCCCGGAAGAATTTCGCCTCAGCCACCGGAACGGCAATGGCTTTCGCATCACCGAAATTCTGCGCGTTCTTCAACAACAAGTTAGTATAATAGATATGTTTATAGTTGCCCGTATAATTTCCGTCACCGGTAGGAATCGTGTTCGTTCCGTCACTATACACATTTCTTTTCGATTCGCATACCAAGTCCGAACGATAGTCGCTATGAGGAGAATCTGAGATGGCCGAGCTGAAATCCGGCAGCCAGCCATAGAACTGATTGGCAAACAATTGAAAATTATCAGCCTTGTTCCATACCAAGTTATCGCCCAAATCGGCTTTAGGTTCCAAATCCAGACAGGAAGCTGCTGTCACAGTAAAAGACGCAAGGCAAACAAGCTTTATATATTGTTTCAGTTTCATATTCGTTTATTCATTTAAAAGGTTAAGTTAGCACCAAATGTAAAATTACGTGTAAACGGATAACGTTTTACGCCCGATATTTCCTTATATTTTCCGCCATCCATTTTTCCGGCTTCTGCTTCCGGGTCCCATCCGTCCTTGATACGGGTAGTTTCCCATAAGTCGGTACCAGTCACATAAATACGGGCTCCACTTAAGACTTTTGTCTTTTTTAGCCAAGAAGCCGGCAAATTGTAACCGATGGTTATGTTCTTCAACCGGAGATAACGTCCGTCTTGCGAGGTCAAAGACGAAGCCTGATAGTTGTAATTATTTATATTACCATCACTCGTATAAGGAGCATAATAAGCATCCCGGTTATCCGGCGTCCACGTGTTTCCGATAGAGGCGGTACTTGTGTTCGTATAATAGCCTCGGAAAGGAACCGTCATATTATCTATCGGACGATATACAAAACGGTTTGCCGCCCCCTGGAATACGACACTCAAGTCCAGACCTTTCCAACCTGCCCCGAAATTGAATGAGTAGGATATTTCAGGAGAGTCGCTACCCAGAAAGATATAATCCTTCTCATCCAGTTTTCCATCATGGTTTTCATCACAATACATATTATCTCCCACGCGCAGGTTGGAAGGAATGCCGATGCCGTTATTGTCATAATACTTGGCAAGATATACCTTCAACTGCTCTTCATTCTGAATCTTTCCGGCATAACGTAAACCGAAGATAGACTTCAAGGGATAGCCTTGCATCGTCGACTTATAACCGGATGAAAGCACCGTAACACCTCCGAAGTCCGTCAGTTCATTGCGGGCAAAAGTGAAGGTTCCGCCAACGTGGTAAGTAAAATCATTCACCTTTCCGTTATAATTGATTTGTCCTTCATATCCCCAGTCTTTAAACTTACCTTCGTTGGCTTTAGGAGCATTGTCTCCAAGAATGCCCGGATAAGTGATGTTCACCAACATATTATCATTCTTTTTCATGAAAGCCTCTACCGTACCGGTCAAGCTACCATTGAGAAAGGCGAAGTCAATTCCGACATTATAGTTTTTGATACGCTCCCACGTACGGGTGGTAGAAGCCATCGTGCCACTGGTCTTAATATACGAAAGTTTATCCGAACCTATATAAGCACCGTCGCTGCCGGCCGATTTCAGTTCATACAGTTGCACACCGTCGTAATTGCCAATGCCGCTTTGGTTGCCGACTTCCGCATACGAAACGCGAAGCTTCAAGTCGTGCAGCCAGTCGACATCCGCCATGAAAGCCTCCTGTTTGATACGCCATCCCAAAGACACTCCGTAGAAGAAATTCCAACGGTTCTCGGGCATAAACTTGGAAGAGCCATCGTAGCGCCCGTTCATTTCCAACAAATAACGCCCATCATAATCGTAATTGAAACGTCCGAAATAAGAAAGGTTGGCATATTGGTACTTGTCTTCATCACCGGAGAGGGTAACTTCACCCGAACCGTTGACAATTTCCAGTCCATCCTGTGCATCTTTCACGCTGACGCCGAAGTATGTGTATTCCTTAAATTCATACTGTGCACCCAAGGTCAGCCCCAACTTATGCTTTTGGAAAGTCTTGTTAGCAGCCAAATAACCCGACATTGAATAGAAGTCTGTGCGTGAACTGGTCTGCTTGTATGAAGAGTTGGCTTGCGTGGGTTCTACCAACACGCGTTTGTCGCCCATGTAATTGTAGAAATCGATAGATTTGGTGGTAGTATTGCGAGCTGCCGTGCTGGTGTTGTAGCCTACATTGACATTCGCCGTCAACCAATCCGTTATCGTATAATTCAGTGTCTCGCTCAAAGAGATGGCTGATACGGAGAGTTTGTTATCACCACCCAGTTCTGCTTTGGCAGCGGGCGACCCCCAAGTACCCCATGCGTAAGGTTTGCCTTCCAGTCCTTCGAAAGGAAGCCCCGGCATGGGCAGTGTGCTGGTTAGCACCGAACCAATCTGCGTGGGTGCTACCTGCTCCTGACGGTTGTAGGATACGGAGGATTCCAGTTTCAAGTCTTTCGTAAACTTATATGTATTGTTCATGCGGAAGTTATAACGTTTGTTGTTATTCTCACCATACTGCAACGTCGAACCGTCATACAAATAGCTCAAAGAGACGCGGTAGGATGACTTGTCCGTTCCGCCCGACACGCTCAAGCTATGTTCAGTGCTCCACGTATTACCAAACAATGTGCCCAGCCAATCCACATCATCGGCAAACACAAAATCGGACACATCAGTGAAAGCTGCCGAACCGAAAGGATTCGGGCTCTTGCTCAAATCAATAAATGAACCTTTATATTTCTTAGCCAACTTAGCATAACTGTAAAAGCTATGTGACGTCTGGTCATCGTTCTCAATAGCCGACATCACTCCGTCAGCCCACTGGTCCAGGCTCATGGCTTCCTGCATCAGACCGAGCGTCTTCAGCGTAGTGCTGCCGCTATACTCTACCTTCACTCTGCCTTCCGCCCCTTTCTTGGTCGTAATCAGCACTACACCGCCAGCGGCACGCGAACCGTAGATAGCAGCAGCACCGTCTTTCAAGAAATTGATAGAAGCGATATCATTAGGATTCAACAGGCGAAGTTCGTTCACACTTTCATAAGCCACCCCGTCAATGATAATCAATGGTTCCGTCGAATTCACCGACACCGACCCGCGAAGATTCAGTCCCCAACTTTCGTCACCTGGTGCGGAAGAACCGCGAGTAATCATAACACCCGGTACCTGTCCCTGCAAAGCCTGCAACGGACTGGATAAACCTCCTTTTTCCTTGAAGATTTTTTCGTCTACTACTGTCACGGCACCTGTCAATGATGATTTCTTCTGCGTACCATATCCGACAACCACCACTTCTTCAAGCACTTCCGAGTCTTCTTTCAGTACAATCTTTACCGGAGCACCACCTTTCACCTGAATCTCTTGCGTCTTATATCCGATGTAGGACACGACCAATATGCCCGGATTCACATTAGACAGCGTAAAGTTACCGTCAATATCAGTAATCGTACCGTTCGTTGTGCCTTTCATCAGCACGCTTGCCCCGATTACCGGTTCGCCGTTTGCATCCACTACCGTTCCTTTCACCGTGACAGCCTGCATGACAGCCTGTACTTCCAACGTATCCGCACATACTGTCTGAGGAATACCTGTCCATAAGGCGGAAGCCATCATCAACGGAAATACTACTTTCTTTGATGAGCTTTTTAAGATATTATTCATACAATTAAATTTGAGGTTTAAAAATAGTATTAAATTTTTGTTCTCTAAAATAAGGTGAGGCATACAAGTACCTCTTTGTAAATTCTGACTCCTTTTCCATAAGCACAAAGGGTTATTTATTAATGAATAAGATTATATACAATTCCGGAAAAACTCGCGCATTTCACGACGTCCCAGAAACAGATGGTTTTCCACCGTCCTGCAACTTAAATTCAGTTCATTTGCGATTTCCGGAGACGTTTTATTTTCGAAGCGGTTCAATGTATAAATTAACCGACGTTGTTCGGGCATAGCAGCCAAGCGGGTCCGTTCCATTGTCATTAAATCATCACCGATAATTTTTTCTTCGGTTTCATTGGTAGAAGTGGACATAGTATCATAGATGTAGCTGTCTATCTCCTGTTTCTTATAATAACGACGGATATAGTCGATCACAATATTGCGGGCAATGGTGAACAAGAAATATTTCACTGTGTCCGGACGGAGCATTTGCTTGTAGTCCAGCAGACGTACAAATACATCCTGGGTTAGATCCTCCGCTTCGTAGCGATGAGTGATACGATAAGTAATATAGGTAAGAATCACCTGATAATATTCTTCATAAGAACGGGTGATAATGTTGTCGGAAGTGTTAGCTGTTGTCTCCATAATACTATCTTTTTCGGTTTTGATCACGATGCAAATATAGAGGTGATTTTGGATATAACAGCCAGAAAATAAAGCAGATCAATCTCAATGAATCTAGGTAGACTCATTTAAACATACAATACTAATTATCAATATATTACGTTTACAAAAAGAGAGTATCACTTTATAAAATGAGACTCAAATCAACGTATCTTTGCTCCACTTATGCTCGTTTGCTCCCATCCTTTTCACCTCTTCAATTTTATTATTTGATCGTTTCATTGTCACATCAAAGCTATTAATGAAGTACGAACATTAATAGATAAGTTCCGTTTCATTAAAGATAAACTTGCTTTGCACTTATTGCAAAGTTACATTTGATTAAGGGTAAACTATAAATGAAAGCTTCAATTATATAATTGCAAGCTTTGTTTTTATAAACGCAAGTTTCATTTATAAAAACAAAGCTTGCGTTTATAGATTACTCCCTATAAAAAACAACTTTGCAATAGGACCAAAAGAAGTTTATATAGGGAGAAGAAGAACTTATCTATTAATAGATTACGAGAAAAAGACTAGTAAAAGGAAAATCCACTTGGTGAAGGGAGGTCCTTCACCCTCTAACCCCGATGAATAGGGCGGTGTGAAGGGTGAAAGGGATATGAGTATAAAATAGATTTCAGTGATAATAAGTCGAAAAGTTACTCTTCTTTGGCTGTTCCACCTATACTACGAATATATTCATTCGGAGTGACTCCCGTACTCTTTTTGAATGAGCGGAAGAAAGAAGCACGAGAACTGAAGCCGCAAAGTTCTGCCAGTGCCGTTAATGTATAGCGGGAATATTGACTATCCACCACCATTTTCTTGAATTGAGTGACGCGGTATTCGTTTATAAAGTCATAATAAGACTGATTGAGATACTGATTCAAAAGATACGATAATGAATGCGAAGAAGTATCCAGAGCAGAAGCCAGGTCGCCCATTTTCAAATCAGGATTAATATATGGCTTTTCTTTCTCCACATAAGCAACCAGTTTCTTATGGAGCTCTTTACATTCTTCTTCAGTCAGCCTGTTAGTTTTATACTTTTCTTCGGTTGCAGCGATAGAAGACTCTTCAGAAATCACTTCCGCTTGTTCTATCGTTTGGTCTTTCTGCTGTGTATTCTCTATGGATGCGGAGATTGCCGATGCAGGAGAAGTAAGCAGGCGGCGCATACGATTCCACACATAATATCGTATAAAAGCAATAATGCCTACAACTAATAAAACAGAAAGTGCCCATCCCCACCAAGGTATCATAGGACGTACCGTTACTTGGTAAACAGCTTCCGACTGTTCATTTCCCGGAAGGCGCACACGGAACGTATAAGTTCCGGAAGATAATCCATAATAGGAAACCTCATTCTGCGCAGCCAATAGTTTCCAGTCTTTATCCACTCCTTCCAACTGATATTCGTACAGTAAGGCAGAAGGCAGACCATAAGCAAAATCCGTAAAGCAGAAAGTCAGATTATTCTGATTATATTTTAAAGACGGGTTGGTAAAAGAAATGCCATTAGCCAATATATCCGTAAACACAATCGGACGGACTTTACCACGCACTTCATCCACCCGCTTCGGATCGACATAAATCAAACCTTTGGTGTTGCCGAACCATAATATTCCTTTTTCATCTTTATAAGCAGCCCCATTCGTAAAAGTGGGTCCCGGTACTCCATCATTGAAAGTGAAGGCATCGTACTCTTCTCCTTCTTCCTTTATGCGTAACAATCCATCATTGCAAGCCACCCACAACCAACCCTGGTTATCTTCCACAATCGACATCAGCGAATTGTCAGGAAGCGTGGAAAAGACGGAACGGTTCCGAAAACGATCCATCGTTAAAGTAGAGGTAAACAGACTTCCCTTTTCACGAATAAAATAAAGATTGTGTCCTGTATCTTCATAAATGGTACGCACCTTATCCCTATGCACAAATCCTTCTGGGAACACATTAGATCGTAAACTTTGAGAAGCAGGATCATATATACACATGCCGGTTTCCGTGGCAATCCATCCTTTGCCGGTAGAGTCAAAACTAACTTCATAAACGTTACCTTCCGGCAATTGGGAATTGGCGCTGGTAAAGTGTTTGATCTGCTTTGCCTGTCTATTATAACAGAACAATCCCTGTGAAGTGCCTATCCAGAGATTTCCTTTTTCATCCGGTCGCACACAAAAGATATGTCCTTTCTGAAACAGCTCTGTATCCCCTCCCCGGGCAAAATATTCAAGAGATAACGTCTCCGGATTCAACACCATCATACCTCCGCCATACGTACCGATATAATATTCGCCTTCATAAAAGCAGATTGTCAATATCAAATCTGAAGTCAAAACAGGTTTCACAAAACTCTTTACGACTCCGGTAGCTTCATTTATATAATACAAGCCGTCACGTGAACCGATGACCTTTTCGTGTCCTCTGTTGACAAAAGAACGAATGGAAAGATTGGCAGAGTTAAACAGAGGAGGATAAGCATAAGTTTGGAAAAGACCATTCTGATAAAGTGAGTAATCCAAACCTGCCTGAAAGTGCCCCACCCAAACAGCACCTCTGTCATCCACCAATAGTGAATAAATGGAATTACTGCGAATACCTTCTTTATCACTTACATCGTGACAAAAACGACGTGCCACTTGTTGGGCTTTATGTGAAAGGAAATGAACGCCATTACCATCTGTTGCAATGTATACTGTCTCCTTTCCATCACTGGATATGTCGGAAATGACATCACAGCCTAAAGACACCGTATGCGAAAAGCTCTTTTTGTTTATATCGAAACGAACTACTCCCTGACTCATTGTACCTAAATAAAGGGTTTCTCCGATACGAGTCAGGCAGCGGAAATAATCGGCCTCGGGAACATTCTCCTGGAAATGCCAGGAATCAATCTTACCATCTTTCAATGAATAAGAGAACAAACCTTGCACTGTAGCCAGCCATAACGCACTTTTATCTTCATTCAGACAGAGATCCATAATTCGATTACAAGCAGCCAGCATATTCCGGTCGGTCAATACTTGGAGCAATTGCCCATCCTTTTGGATGAACAGCCCTTTCTCCGTACCGATATAGAGAATATCTCCATCCGGAAGTAAGGTATTTACAGCAAAATCTATCTTTTCGGGAACAATTCTCTCCAGCTGGCCGTTTGCACGATTCAGACGCCAAAGTCCGATACCGTTTCCCACCCAAAGCTGATTGTCGGCTGTTTCCGTGATGCAGTTCACCCGTTTCTTCCTTCCGGAATCCACGCCTCGAAATTCATAATGGCGAACTTTCACACCATCAAAACGATCAAGACAATTATCTGTTCCTAGCCAGACAAAACCTTCCGAGTCTTTATAAATGGCGTTCACCAATAGCCCGGACAGTCCATCGGACATGACTACATTACGAAATGTATAATTCTGGGCTTGCAGATTTACACCACAAACCAAGTATATGATTAAAAGAATCAGATATTTAATCGTGTTCTTCACTTACAACCGCTTCCTTTCATATTAAACATGTGACAAACATACATAAAAATCTCCAAAAGAGCACATTCCTTTATACAAAAAACTGCGGGAAAAGTTTAATTAACTAATTGTCAAGACGTAAAGAGTAGAAAGTTAGGTAACAGGTAACGAATTAGTAACGGTGCGGGGTTCTTTGCGTTTCTTCGTTGTGCTCTGATAACTTGGTACAAATGTACGAATTTGGACTGAAAATAGGAAATAAATGCGGTGTTTTTTTATTGGGGGGGGGATTTTTGAGGGTGAACGGATGGACGGGAAATGAAAGGAGTGCAAAAGAGGATTGCACTGTGCGTTTTTACGATATTGTAAGTTACTGATATTCAGTGTGTATTTTACAGGTGCAAGGTGCAGCTATATCTATATATATAGCTGCACCTTGCACCTGCCCTATCACTTGTCCTAAAATAACTTTGTGGAATGTGTTGTTATGCGGATAATTAAACGGAAGAAAAAGTGTATCTTCGTAATTGAAAATATAAAATCTGTATGTGATATGATAACTAACCGGGATGAAGTGCTGGAAAACGCATTTAAAGTTTTTGTGAAGATGAACTATGAGAAAGCGAGTTTTACGGAAATTGCCAAAGCCTGCGGGTTGGCAAGGACTGGCATTGTTCATTACTTCCCCCACAAACAAGACTTGTTTGTGGCTGTGGTTGATAAGTTCATATTTCAAACACATCACCCGAAAAACAAGTTTAACAAGACCGAATGTACACTGGCGGAGTTTATCGAACAGTACATACAGGGGATAATTGTTACTATGAAGCGGTTGTGTGAACTTATGGATGATGGTAACAATCCTTATGGATGCAGTCCTAATTTTTATTATTATCACTTCTTTGCACAAGTTAGAATGTACTACCCCAATATAAAAGAAAAGACTGTGCATTTCTTTGCACAGGATTATGAGTTGTGGATGAATATTATACAGAAAGCAAAGGATAACGGAGAAATACGACCTGATACGGATGTTAAAAGGGCTGCTACCATGTTCAGGCAAATGTACTTCGGCTTATCATACGAGCAATCTTACTTAAACGGGCTTGATGTGGAAGAACTGGCAAGTAATTTTCGCTATATTTATTCCCTGCTAAAAGCCTGATTTTCATTTTTTAATGTTTTCGGCAAAATAAAAACCGAATGAGTGTTCGTTTCTTGTTGTTTTTCTTATCTTTGGAGCATGAATCTATTTTCAGCAATATGGATAATGTACAGAAACAACGGGAAAATGTCGTCTTGCACAAGGAAAAAAGGGACGGGCAGGACTGCATACGAATAGAACATTCAAACAGTCAGGCTATTGCTTTGCTGTTTGCCCAAGATACCGAAATAAAGGTAGATGCAAACAGTTGTGCCTATATGTCAGCATTCACTTTCCGGCTTTCAGCATTTTATGACCGCTATTCTCCCCATTCTTATATTGATTACAGTCGGGTATATATACGGCATCCCAAACCTAAACGTGAATATATACTGCCAAAAATATGATTCATTAGAGATTAGGAACTACACCATAAGGTGTGGTTGTTGAATAATTAGCACCAACTACAAAGAATATGAAAAAAGAATTAGAAATACTATTTGAGCGTAATAAAAGAGAGTTTGCGTTCCTTAAAGAAGAAGCAAATAAAATAGGGGTAGCTTCAAAATGGGGACAAGGTGTAATTCCACCTTATTCAATTCTACCATTTTATAGTGAGTTACTTGGGAATAAACCGGGGAGATTTCTAAAAAAAGCATCTAAACCGGGAGTAAATAAACAGTGTTATTTATTAAATACCGACAATCAAATTATTAATGGTGTCGAATATGATTCGTTTAATGATTTGAATAGTCAATGGATAGTTTCTAACAAATTCTATTTTTATTCTCCTGATTCAACCATTCAATACTCTTTTGGTAGCGCATTTGAAAACGAAACAAATGCAAGATTAGAGAGAGTTACTATCGCTCAAATAGAAGATAATAAAATCAAGAGTGCTTATAGTTTTGGTAATAGAAGCGAATATGAAGAACTTTACTATTCATACCAAGATGATAGGATTTGCGGTATAACACAAAAAGTTTGGGTAGATGCATATTTTGAGCGTCACTACATAATAATGTATGATGATATTTCAATCCTTGAAATATTGAGTGACGGTACAACTCAAAAAATATATCCGGAGTAATTTGATATGAATAGAGAAAACGGTGCTAACAAAGCGTGATAACACTTAAACAGCGTTCCCCGCTAAACCATTACAATTGATAAAATAAAAAAGAAACAGAATGAAAGTGTCAGTAATATTAGGACATCCATACAAGGGCAGTTTTAATGCTGCTATTGCTTATATCGTAACAGAAACATTGGAGAGTAACGGACATACAGTTATGTTCCATGATTTATACAATGAAAAGTTTAACCCTTCCATTCCCCCAAAAGAATTGGTTTGCGACGTTTCGGATGATGAATTGGTAACATTACACCAACGGGAAATAAGGGAAGCGGACGGAATAATAATTATTCACCCTAACTGGTGGGGACAACCGCCAGCCATACTAAAGGGATGGATCGACAGGGTGTTACGTGAAAATGTAGCCTATACCTTCCCGGTCGGTGATAATGGTGGCGGATTGCCAATCGGATTGCTAAAGGCGAAAGCAGGCATTGTATTCAACACGTCGAACACTCCCGAAATACGGGAAAATGAAATATTCGGTGATCCCTTGCAACGCATTTGGAAGGATTGCATTTTTGATTTTTGCGGGGTTGCTGTGTTTGACCGGAGAATGTTTCGTGTGGTGGCTAACAGTTCGGCTGAACAGCGAGCGGACTGGTTCGAGGAAGTTAAAAGTGTGATAAACAAATATTTCCCGGCTAATAGAGTTTATAACAACGAAAAATAACATCTGACGATGTTGCTTTCTAACCATTACTAACAATTTAATAACTACAGAAATGAAAGCTGAAAATTTATTCGGACTAATATTGCTATTCGTTAGTATTTGCAGCATCATAAGCTGCGATGACAAAAATGAAAATGTTCAGGAAGCGATACCGTTCCATTTGAAAAAACACTATTATGAAGTTGCTTTAAGAGGCTACAATAACATACCAATAGTGAATGGAAGCGGAGATGTAAATGTGTTCGTTGAAGACGAAGAAATTGTGAGTGCCACATACAACGGAGAACTCTTTGCAGACCAACAAAAAGGTGTAATTCTTGTGGAAGGGAAGAGCAAAGGAGAAACAACTATAAAAATCACAGATAATATAACTCGTGAATCCGAAACAGTAAGTATAAAGATAACCGATTCTTATGTAGCCTGCCATATCACAGAAAGCAATCATCCTTTCCTGAAAATTGGTATCACTCTATTCCTGATAAATAATGAAGCACGAAATTTCTATGCTTTCCAAATGAACGATATGCACCATACCTTGTACGAAAAGCCTTATGGCTATGGGGCTTATAGTTTATGTGTCGAAAAAACAACAAAAGACAGTAAAGCGGAATTTATTCCATATCTCACCTTAACATATACATCTGATGAGAATGGTAGTTACATTACTGGAGAAATTCCTCAAACAGATCATAAATTCAATATATTACATCCCTCACAATTCGTTTATCGTGTCTTTGAAAGCAAACTTGGCGTTAATTGGGACAATATGGTAGAAAATGCTACACGCTCTAATTATCCAGATAATATTTTGCAAATGCAAGAAGAAAGTATGGGATATTCAATCATAGGAGAATTAGACACCGATTATAATATTCCGGAAAATATTTTGAATTAGAATTAAACTCACTGGTTACGAATTAATAAAGTTAGTAACGAGGTTGAGATAACGGCTAAATACCATTTTTCACATCCCATTAACATCAAAATAGTGTACCATACATGGAAGCAAGAGATAAGTTGAGTACAAAAGAAAATTTTTTATCCCTTATTGGGTTGCAAACTGAATTTATTGACGATTGTAAAAAAGACATACAGAATTTGAAAGACAGTGAAGGGAAAGGTATTCAATTATACAGTTTGCCAAACATAGAAGTTATTCAGAATAAGTATGAAACAATTTTAATGTATGAATATGATAATTTACTTGCAACTTATTCTATGGGAGAAAACATAGATAAGATATTGCCATTATATAAAGAAATCGTTTCATTCATGGATATTGCATGGAAAAAAGACAATGGATATATTCTAATGGTAAATATGCTTTCTATTGGTATATTATTAGATGTGGAAGATACTATATTCAATAAATTAGCAATGATTGTCCAAAAGGATAAACCAAACGATTTCTTAATAAATTATCTTCTTCATCACATATGCAAAATTGATGTTTCACCAAATTCCGATAATTTTTTGTTCCCTCGACCTTATGCAGTAACAAAGGAAATTATCTTGTTTGCTGAAAAAGATAAGATGTCAAGTGTAAAGAGATTAAAAAAATATCTTTCACAAGAATGGTACAGAGGTCATTCAGATTGTGGTTGGCATAACATTCATAAGATAAACGTATTTGCGCACTCTGGCTATTGGAGTTTTGAAAGTGGTGCATTAGTCAAGGTCTTGGGGTTGGACGACAGCAGCCTGAAAGGGTTACCCTACTATCCTTACGATATGGTACATTGGAACGACATTAAATAAAGATAAAGTATGAGTTACTATGTTTATGCTTATTTGACAGAAGCCGATAAGGTAAAATCCGCTTATGGGGCTTGCGATAATCTGCTGATAAACCAGCTAAAGGCTTCATTAAAACAAGAACTTGACAGGCTGAACGATTATTTCAGCGATAGCCTGAACACGGATAAAGATGCTTATGCGGTATTGACTGACATAGTGAACGGAAAAATCCGTTATCCTGAAATTGCTTTCATGTACGGATATGTATATGAAAAGATTTGCAGCCATTACGGGACATTAATCTACAATGCAGAAAACCTATGGCAGTTGGATAGTCAAAGTACATTTTTCCCTATTCCGTTGAGTGATGATTTTCCCTACATTATCAGCATACCCGTTTCTGAATTGGAGAGCAAGCGAACGGAATACACTTCGTTACAAGAGGGTAACGGCATCGGGGATTATGACTATGAGCAGGAAATGGACGACTTGAATTTCATTTTCGATGAAGCCATTGAAGCGCAAAAAGATCTTGTGATTATGGTGTATTGATGTGGTACACTGGAATGAGAATGAAAATGACGTTAATAACGCAGGATAACGGAAAACCGTTCTGCAGAACCATTATAAACAATATGTATCGCATTGCAAACATAGTATTATTTGTTCTTGCCATTTTCGTGGTAATGGGTTGTTCTTGCAGCAAAACTCTGCGTGAACGTAACATACAAGATGAAATACTCAATGTTGATAAACTTCGTAAGCAAAGTAAGAAAGAGTACTGCTATATAAAAGAAGATGCTGAAAGATTGTTTGTAAATTCGGCAACGGTTTATCCCGATACATTATACTGCCAACAATACACTTCATTGCAAGGTTACTTTTATGGAGAAACCGGATTTGACTTATATTGTATGTGGTATGCACAATTTAATGCCAATAATAGGAAACACTATCGTAGCGAACGTAAGACGTTAAACAAAATATTCTATTGTGTAAACGATATGTTGAGATGTATCGCCGGGGGTGGAACTGGCTTCACACATGAAACATACCGCATACCAGCATACACGGAGTATTACATCTATAAATATCAGAATATGGAAGCTAATAAAAAGCCCCAAGATAATGACATAAGCCAAACGATTTCAAATTTATGGCAGATAATAGCTACTTATAATAACGAAGATATGCCCTTTGAAATATTAGCTTATAAAATGAAATACATATATGAAAATATGAACTATATAAAGTCATTGCTTACTACTGAAAAATATCATTGTTGCCTGCAAGAATATATGTGCAGACTAATAAGCGAAAATGTAAGTGAGCAAGAACAATTAAGTTTATAACAACGAAAGATAGCATCTGACGATGCTCCTTTCTAACCATTAGCTGTAATAATTAGAAATTATATAGATATGAAACTAAAAGCGATATTTCATGATGCTTTTCTCTTTTTAGGCATAGCCATTGAAGGTTTGCTATTATTGCAAACACATATATTCATGGAAAAAGGGAAATTCGGCTATATGCTGGTGACTGGAAGCCTTGCGATAGTTCCGATTGCTATTGTTATTTGGGGAATGAGAAGAAAGAAGTTACAAGAAAAGAAAATCAAAGAGAAACACAAGGCATTTCTCCGCTCCAAAGGTATTACTTTGAAAGTGGATTTAAACAGTTGCGAAATATGTGAAAGCAAACGAAATATCCATTACACCCAAATGGATGTACCTGCTTACTCGTTCAAAACACGTTTATATTCACCTACTTCGTTAGAGGAACCGGATTTGCCCCACCAATCTTTGCATAGTCAGGAAATTAATGCCTGCGAAGCATTGACAAATCCCGACCGAATGAATGAACCGCTTTCTTATGAACGTTGTCATTGTATAGTAAAAGTTACTTTAGACTATAGAGGAAAACAGACGCAGTTTGTCAGCGAACCAATTATTATGGATAGAAGTAGTTTAGGTGTTTTTCTTGCTTTGCAAAAAGACGGAGTTATCTATATAAATCCAAAGGATGAAGAGGATTACTTCTTCGATCTTGATTTTTTAAAACAGGAATGATACAAAATAATACTTGCAACGTTTCTTTCCAACCCATTACTGATAATAGCAGATGAAAATGAAGAAGATTAAATACATATTTTGTATCGTCTTGTGTTTTGGAGCAGTGGAAGCTACAATGGCACAAAGTGACAATAACTTGCCTTCTTTGGAAAAACAGCTTTGCTTTATTCAAGATACTTTATATACGCTACGGCAAAATTATCCCTATACGAATGATGATTATTGCGATTCTTTACAAAACAGATTCTCTATCCTGCTGGAAGAACTTTGTACAGCCGATAAAGGAATGAAATACGACTTTAGAGAATTGAGAAAAAAAGAACGGCAATTTACTATGGCTGTATCAACAGACGGGGATATGAGGGTATTTTCCCGGAACACTTATTTCGGTGGTTCGATGCCATTGTTTGCCTCTTATATTCAATATAAGGATAAAGAACACACGTATTTCTTCAATATAAATAATGATAATGATATGGGGGTATGCTATGATACTATTTATTCTATTCAAGCATCGGATAAAAGATATTACCTGCTTTCGGGAACAAGTCAAATAGCGACTGCATATCCTTTAGCAGTAATGAAAGCTGTTAGTTTTGCAAATGGAGAGTTGAAGAAAGAAACAATATTCGTTTCAGGTAATCAGCAAAAGGATTATTTATCTATCTCTTATCGTTTTGCAGAGGATAATATAGACGCACGATTATTCATTGACAACAATTTTACATTTCCCCGTATCGTATATCTTGGAAAACAAAAGGAAATATTAAAGCCTGTTGTTGTAAAAAATAAAGATGATACCGAATATGTTGGTAGAGAAATTGAAGTTTATAAACTTGAAAGAAATAAGTATGGAATAAAATTCATCAGTAACAATGAAAGATAACATCGAAAATGTTCCTTTCTAACCATTAATAATAATTTGATTACGACAATAATATGACAGCAATAGCACAACTAAAGACAACGGATTTCCAAAAGATTGATACACCTTTGAGTTATGGGCATAGTGTATCTATATGGAGTGTGGATTGTAATGTTACAATCTTTCCAAATGGTAATGAAAACGCTGATTTATCAATACTCCTATTGCAAGTACAGCAATGCCTGCAACAGATAAACGACACTCAAAAAGAGTGTTTACAGTCCATTCTTGATGCTGATATGATAAATCTTGCAGAAGAATGGGTTGCAGATGAAGCATTTAAGGTTGAAAATGAAGACGAGGAGTGTTACCTAACAGATGAAGGCGAGAAAGTTTTTGTACCAATAGCACAAAAAGATTTCTTACAAAGCATAAAACTTCAATCTATAATTTTGGTACTTGATGAAAACGATAAAAATCCGTTGGTTGAGTTGTATTTAGGGTGTAATCCTGATTATTTCTTTGGTCATATTATTCTTTGTCGTTTTATGAACTCTAATCCAGTTCATTATAAATGTTGTGGATTAGAGGGATAATTAAGTTATTAACGAGCCAAGTTAGCTGCTAAATGTAGCTCCTTGTCAAGCCATTAGTAAGTATTAAAGGATAAACATTATGTACGAGAAATTTTTAAGTCAGAATATGGAATGTGAGAGGCAGGTAGCGGATGATGCTTTTCTTGCAAAGTATGCCAACACAGCCCCTAAAGAGTTGATTACCCTATGGCAAGAAGTTGGTTTCGGAACATTTTATAATGGTCTGTTTCGGTTGCTGCCACCCGAAGAATTTATCTTTTGGAATGACGCTTATATTGGAGAATCGGGACAAATCAAGCCGCAAATACCATTTATGATAACGGTTTTCGGTGATATATTCGTATGGGTTTATGATACATGTCTCAATGAGAGTTATGTAGCCTATATAAATATCAGAAAAGGAACATGGAAGATAGGAGCGAGCAATATCAAAATATTGATTAATGTTCGTATTTTATCGAACACTTGTATTAAAATGTTTGACTTGGAAATGTTTCCTGCTTTAGTCAGCAAATTAGGACGGCTTGCAGAAGATGAATGTTACGGTTATGTTCCTGCATTGGCATTAGGTGGAGATAATGACATAGATAAAGTAGAACGTGTCAAATATGTGCCGTATATTGATTTAATATGTCAGTCATTGGGGGATTTTGAATTTGCAGGATAACAAAATTACTAACAGAGTGTGAAAACAGCCAAATGCTGTTTTTCACTTAGACATTGGCAACGTAAAAAGAAATTAGTCAGATGAGATTTAAGGAATTAATAGAGAATATAGAAAAAAGACCAAGAGGCTATTTAAGAAACGAAAGTGTGACAGAACTTTACGACTTGTTATTGGGCTTTTCATTATCAGATCATGAAAAGGATGCTGAAGAAATTGAGTTTTTTCAGCATTTCAATAAGTTTGTGAACTTATATTATTCTTTTGAAGATGTAAATTACCCATGGTCATATTTACTATTACTTAATACAGGTGGTAGTGAATGTGCTGCATTGAATATTTTCTTTGCAATTTATCATGATTTTGTGAGTAAATATTCATCAGATTAAAGAATTGATAATAAAAAATTGTTGCTAACAAACAGCTAAACCTCCCAGAAAAGGTCGGTTATCCGCCAAAATTAGTAACTATTAAAGCATAAACATTATGTACGAGAGATTTTTAAATCAGAACATAGATTGCAAAAGGCAGGTAGCGGATGATGCTTTTCTTGCAAAATACGCTGATATAGCCCCTAAAGAATTGATTGCTTTGTGGCAAGAAGTCGGATTGGGTATCTTTTGTAATGGTCTGTTCCAGATAATGAATCCGGCAGATTATCAAGAGTTCGTGAACCAATATTACCAACGGGAGTATAATGAAGCAGCAATCCCTTTCATGGTAACGGCTTTCGGGGATTTGTTCGTATATATCAAAAGCAGCCAAAAGCAACTTGGCAATCACATCGTTTTTTTGAATATACGGTATGGAACATTCCAAATATTCACGGATAACTTTAATCTGCTGTTCAACATTCTTTTATTCAAGAATGATTCTTTGGAGTTCAGATATAAGTTAGGGCTATATCCTCGAATAAAAGAAAAACTGGGTGCGCTGCAAGGCGATGAATGTTTTGGTTATGTTCCCGTCCTGTCAGCAGGTGGAGAAGAAACAGACGAACACATACAAGTAGTTAAAATCTTTCCATACATTGACATGGCGGCTCAATTCATCGGTGAATTTGAACGTTTTGAAGCGAGGTGATTTTATAATTATAAACAATTAGATTTGAAAATAGAATGATAGTCATTATATTGCTTCTTATGCTAATTATAGCATTATTGGATTGTCTTATCCGAAAGGATTTAAGACATTCCATGATATTTGCATTTCCGATTATCATTCTTATAGGAATATATGTATGGCTATTCACATTACTACCAGTACAATGGGGATTAAAAAAAATACCCTTTATAGAGCTGGTACAAATTAAAGAAGTGCCTGAAAATGATTGTCAAGACAGTACGATTTATAGTGGCATAATAGAATTTATATCTGATAAGACAATAAATGATTATAACCTAATTGTTATGAAAGGTAGTTCTATTAAGAATTTAAGTTATAATGACTTTATTAATAACGATAGTTTGAGTGTGTTTACCTCTTATGAAGCAGAGTTTGTAAGAAAAGTCAATGATAAATTCTTGTATAAAACATTGTTTATTACAAGGCAATCTAATGGCAGAAATATCAATGAGAATATATATTGTAAGGTGTTTCTGATACGAATGTTTGCTCCTACTTATGAAACAAACGAGATAGTAATACCATACAACAAACTATTTCAAATTAAAGAATAGCGTTTATAACGAAAGATAGCATCTAACGATGCTCCTTTCTAACCATTATATAAAAACATGAAAACAACAATGCCATATAAAAGAATTGAAAACGCTCTGTTTGCTATTATTTCCCTACTGGTGGGATGGCGTATCACTTCTTACTATACATCTGCTTTGCCCGACTTCGACATAGCGGCTAACGATATATTCATAACGATAAAATGCAAAGTGCTGACATTTGTATTATGGGGGATTATGTTATTCCTTTTCCGCTTCATCGGAAAACAAGTGAATGATATACGGAAAAGACGGTTGTTCAAGATAACTGCCGTGTTGGTATATTGGTTAATCGTGTGGGGTATCTGCTACTACCAATGCGCCATAAAAGCGGTGCAGGACTGGAATGATATGATGAACGGAAATGTCGGATAGCCTAAGCATTTGCAGTTATCCGAATACCGTTGCTGACAATAAAGAAGAATAGAATGTACCAACATAGTTCTAAATCATTATGAAAACAATTACTGGATTTTTACTATCCAAAGCGGCGGAGCGTCCGGAGATATTGCCCCCTGTGCAAGAATTGGCGGACAAGATACAATGGCTGGCAAATAACAGCCGTTCACTGAAAGAGTTGGAAACCTTAGAACAGTTTGCCGGAAACAGTGAACTGCTGCGCTTTGTCACCGACAGCCTGAAAGAAAGCGGAGAACTGCCGACATTGGGACAAAAGGATTATAAAACCTATATTTTCCTCTTGGCATATTGTCCCGAAGATTTCACTTTCTTCTATCTTAAAGAAAACCTTGTAATACCTTATATCGAGCAAAACAAGCTGGACGAACTGTTGTTCTTTACCGATATGCTCCGGCTGGTTTTCGACAATCACAGATACTTGTCGGGTGTCTATAACTGGGTGTGCGACTACTTCTTTCAGGCACGGCGGGAAGTCTATCATGGGAAAGGCAGCCACATCACCGATGCACAGTTCCGGCGTGCCGAACGAAACCTAAAATACCTGCGGCAGCGGTCATTCCGGGAAATGGTGCAGATAAAAGGCTATAAAGTATATTCGCCGACTGCCCTTGCCGAATGTTGCGGTATGGAATATCGTTCGTTCCGCCGCAGGTTCAGGGCGGAATTTGGAAGAACGTTGTGCCAGTGGATACGTGAACAGCGGGTAAAGGAGATAACCTACTTGCTGGAATATACTGACAAGAGGTTACTGGAGATTGCGGACGAAACCGGATTTTCTTCTCCTGCCAACTTAAACGACTTCTGCGTGAAGTATATGCTCGGAACTCCCGGCGCATTGCGTAAAAACCTGCAAAAACAACGGAATGTTCACCATGAAGAATAGAAGTTGCAGCATCAAGTAAAAGGCTGCAAGATATACCCTGTAACTTTGCGCCCGATTAACAAAAAGGCATAATTTATGATCGAAACGTACTTCAGTACATTATTACAGGAGATTGACCGTTATACGGGGACGGTCAATCTGGAAGGGGAAAACATTATTCCGGGTTGCCGTGAAATGATGAATTACCTGAAAGGCAAAATGATTGAACTGAAAAACTTTGCGTTGTCCCGTGAGTTTAAGGACGACGCAGAGGAAATCCGATTTTTTAAGTACCAAAAACCGCTGATACTCGGACGGTTGCTGTACTTCTACAAGCTATACCAGATTGAAAGTAACCGACCGCCAAACTATGAACTTGCCGTAGGTTATTACCAAGGTGAGATTGAGAAACTGAAAACGGTCTTTGAACGCAGCCTTTTCTTTTTCCAGTATTACCGTAGCGGGGCTACGTATCGGGACAGTTTCTACTTCAAACGGGGACAAACAGAGATAAGCCCGGAAACGGACACGTTCATCTTCGAGCCGGAAGCGGAGTTCTCCACAGGGTATGACCGACTGGTCGCCCGGCTGATTGCGGTGGAACTGCTGTTAGCCTTCCTGACAAGGCGGATGCGTGAGCCTGCGGACGGTGAGCCGCTATCGGGAAAGAAACTGTACTGGACGGACAAGAAAGCGGCGGCGGTGGAACTGATATACGGCATCCATGCGGTGGGAAGCGTGGATAACGGGAAAGCGGACATTATCGACATCGTGACGGCATTTGAACGGACATTCCATATTGATCTGGGCGACGTGTACCACACGTTTATCGCCATGCGTAACCGGAAGAACAGCCGGACGGTGTATCTTGACCAAATAATTGAGCAACTGCTCAAACGGATGGACGAAACGGACAGCTAACTTATTAGAAACCAATAATAGGATTACCAAGTTCGTAGCAAGCTGCTAAAAGCGACTTTATCGAACCCTAACCAGTGAAAAGCGGCTTGCAGCCGCCGGAAGAACCGAAGAAAAGGCTCTCCGGCGGCTTTTTTCGTGCCGGAAAAAATCTTTGGCAAGGTGGTACGGACGTGAAAAGAAAAACAATCGAATAGGCGGACATTTGCGACCATAATTTTAAAAATCAACAGATTATGGAAGTAATAACAATCGAAAGCAAAGCGTTTGCCGCCCTCGTGGAGAAGATAGACGGGATAGCGGCATACGTGGAAGCGTCCCGGCAAAGGGAACAGGACGGACAGCAGGGACAGGAAGAGAAGAACAGCCGGACGACGGGCAAGTGGATGACGGGCAGCGAGGTGTGCGAGTTCCTTGAAATCAGTCCCCGCACCTTGCAACGCTACCGCACGAACCGGATTATCGCCTTCTCCATCTGCGGGAAGAAAATCCGCTACCGCCGCACGGACGTGGAACAGTTCCGGGAACGGTGGATGCGGGAAACGCCCGACAAGCAGATTGACCGGATGATCGGACAACACCCTTTGCATGAACATAAATACAAGCTGTATGGTAAGAAAAGAGGAAATACTGGCAAGGACGAGTAACGGGCTGGACGTGTTCCGCCACTACCTGCCCGTGAAGTGGCGGGTAGGCAGGAATTTCCTGAATCCGCTGTACGAGGACAGCAAGGCTTCGTGCAACGTGTATTATGACCGCCGTAGCGGGACGTACAGGATGAAGGACTTCGGGAACGGGGACTTTTCGGGCGACTGTTTCTTTATCGTGGCGAAAATCAAGGGGCTGGACTGCAAGAACGCAGCCGACTTCGTGGAAATACTGGAAACGATAGACCGTGAGCTGTGTCTGGGTATCAGCGAGGATGTGCCGCCGGAAACGGTACGGGAACGGCAGGCTGCCATGCGGGTTGTTCCCGTAGCGGAAGGAAACGGGATGAACGGTGGCGGAACGGCAGAGCCGACCGGGACGGAAGAACGGGCGGCAGAGCCGGAACACAAGCCACGCCCGTATCGGACGGTGCAGCAGCCGTTCACGGAAAAGGAACTGGAGTATTGGGCTGGGTACGGGATAACGGAAGCGGTGCTGAACCGATACGGGGTGCAGTCGTTGAAGGAGTACCGGAGCGAAACGAAGGACGGGAAAGCGTTCGGTTTCACGTCCACAGCCTTAGAACCGATGTTCGGGTATGCGGGGAAATGGGGCGTGAAGGTGTACCGCCCGAAATCGGAAGTACGGTTCGTGTACGGCGGTCATACGGGAGATAATTATTGCTTCGGGCTGGAAGAGTTGCCGCCCAAAGGCGACACGCTGTTCCTGACGGGCGGGGAAAAGGATGTGCTGACGCTGGTGGCGCACGGGTTCCATGCGATCTGTTTCAATTCGGAAACATCGGTGATACCTGCAAAGATCATCCGGAAGCTGGTGTATCGGTTCAAGCATATCGTGCTGCTGTACGATGTGGATAAAACGGGGCTGGAAAGCTCCGAGAAACACCGACAGCAGCTAACTGAGTACGGGGTGAAACGGCTGGTGCTGCCGCTGACGGGTGAAAAGACGGACAAGGACGTGTCGGACTACTTCAAGGCGGGACGGACACGGGACGAGTTCGTGAAGCTGTTCCTTAAAATGCTGGATAGCCTGTACGGTGACACGATGGCGGTGCTGAAATCCTGCGAGATAGACTACGACCACCCGCCACAGCAGGCGGTCGCCATCGTGACCGCCGGGGACGTGCCGCTGGGTTCGGAAGAGAACATCCTCTGCATCACGGGCGGGGAAGGCACGGGAAAGAGTAATTATACGGCGGCATTGGTCGCCGGGGCGATTCAGGAGAAGGAAACGGATGCGGACTTGTTGGGGGTTCGGGTAGAGCCGAACCGGAAAGGGCGTGCGGTGCTGCTCTATGATACGGAGCAGAGCGAGCAACAACTGTACAAGAACACGGGGCGGATGCTGCGGCGTGCAGGTAGGACGGGAGAAGATGCCGTCCTACCTGCACGTGTACTGCCTGACGGGAATGTCACGGAGCGAGCGACTGACGGCTATCATGCAGAGTATGGATAAGTACCATTACCTGCACGGGGGTATTCATCTGGTGGTGATTGACGGGGTGGCGGACTTGATACGCTGCGCCAATGACGAGGGGGAAAGCGTGGCGTTGATAGACGAGATTTACCGACTGGCGGGGATTTACCGCACGTGCATCGCCGCCGTGGTGCATTTCGTCCCGAACGGGTTGAAGTTAAGGGGGCACTTGGGTAGCGAGTTGCAGCGCAAGTCGGCAGCTATCCTCTCGATAGAGAAGGACGATAACCCGGAAATCTCGGTCGTGAAGGCGTTGAAAGTGCGTGACGGCAGTCCGCTGGATATTCCTATCATGCAGTTCCGCTGGGACAAACAAATGGGGATGCCCGTGTACGTGGGCGAAAAGCCCCGTGCGGAGAAGGAGAAGCGCAAGGAGAAGGAACTGGCGGAAATGGCACGGGAAGCGTTCACCCGGCAGGAGAAGTACGGTTATATCGAACTGTGCGAACTGATACAGGAGATGCTGGAAGTGAAGGAACGCACGGCAAAGGGATATATCCGCTATATGCGTGAGAAGGAAATTGTCGAAAAGGAAGGAGATTACTATGTACACGGACAGGGAAGAGTTTGAAGGCTGGATGCAGCGGATCATGCAGCGGTTCGACACGACCGAAAAGCTGCTGGAAAGGGTACTGAAAAAGAACAGCCAATTAGACGGTGAAGAGGTGTTGGATAATCAGGACTTGTGCCTGCTGCTGAAAGTCGGCATACGGACGTTGCAGCGATACCGGGCTATGGGGCTGCTGCCCTACTTCACGATCAGCGGGAAGGTATTCTACCGGGCGAAAGATGTACATGAGTTTATCCGCAACCGATTCGATGCAGTGGCGGAGAGAAAGCGTAAATGAAAAGTGAACGGTTGCCCCGCTTTGTCGTGAGATAAGGCGGGGCTATTCTTTTGTAGTTCGGTTGGTTTGCACTATATTTGCAACAGAAAATATGAAAGTTCACTGCCCGGCTTGGACGCAAGCGGGTTTTGATTATATAAATTGTACGTTCGCTAAACGTCTTGAAGTAGGAAACTGGTAATTTTTGACAAATCAGACGAATGGCGCAATGCACATGCTGTATATATATACGGCGTGAGCTTGCCTATTCGATTTGTCAGGCATACCAGTGCCTCTACTTCGGAATAGTGTGAGTTCACGCTGTTCTTTTATGGCTGCTGGCGGGCATAACCAATAAAAAGAAAAGTGTTATGAAACAGATTACTTTGTATGTGTACCAAACCATTGACGGATGCCCTGCCCGTGCCGACAAGCAGGTGGACGATGCTATTCTGAAAGCCGATTGCCTGCTCTTGGATGAAGAAACTTATCTGAATGTATTTATGAATCACCTCGGCTGGCCGCTGACGGAAAAAGAAACTTTTGTAGTAGCGCAAGCCGATTGTAACTTGACGGAAAAAGAAGGGGTACAGTTCATTACGAGGGATGCCGTGGCGGAACTCTCACGGATGAAAGCTGCGGGTGATGGGGTGATGGTCGCCTACGGCGAAAGAATTGCGGCTGTGCTGCTCAATAGCGGGCTGGCGGATGAGATCGTGGTAGTTACACTGCCGAAGGTTGCAGGGGGTGACGAAAAGGCTTTGCAATATATTACGGGGGACGGTGCGGCGTGGGTGGTACGGTCTTGCAAGGTGCTGGACGGCGAGAAGGTAAGGACGGTGTATGGAAGGGTGTAATTTGTGCATCAGTGATGCACAAATTCAGATATACGAAAGAAAAGTGCAACAGTGTCGCACTTTTCTTGTTGAATTTAGGCAACAGTGATGCCTAAATTCAAATCGTATCTTCACTATCCTGTAACTCCCGACTAAGTTTATTCTCCAATTCTTCAATGGAAGGCAACCCGGATTTAATATCTTTGGGTAATGCCCTGCCTAATTCGTAGTCTGAAATACCGATAGGCTTGTGTACGTCACGCAAAGCGTATTCAGCCATAATGCGGTCTTTGTTCTGACAAAGCAGCAAGCCTATTGTCTGGTTATCCCCTTCCCGGCAAAGAATATCGTCCACTGCCGAACAGTAAAAATTCAGCTTGCCGATATATTCGGGCTGGAACTCCCCCCGCTTCAACTCCACAACTAAATATCGGTGCATAAAGGCATTGTACATGAGGATGTCGATATAAAAATCCTTTTCCGAAACTTCGATGTGGTACTGCCTGCCCATGAAAGCGAAACCTGCCCCCATCTGGAGAAGGAACTTCTCTATATGTTTAATCAAACCTAATTCCACGTCCCGTTCGTCGTACTCGTCGGTAAAAGTCAGCATATCGAAAATATAAGGATCTTTCAAGGTTTCTTTCACCTGCTTGGCTTGTATTTCGGGAAGGGTGGCATCGAAATTGTTTGCCAGTGCGCCGTGAATATTGTAGTAGTCCTGATTGATGGCTTCGACCAGAAAGTTACGCCCCCAACCGTTTTTAAGGCACTGTATCATATACCAATACCGGGCTTTATGGTCTTTTACCTTTTGCATCAGAATAATATTGTGTGACCAGCTTAGTTGTTTAACCGGAAGGATTAAATTTGACACTTCTAATTTGGCAACAGGTTGTTGCCAAATTGTAAGTTCTTGATTATATTCTTTATAGAACTGAATCATGCACCTGCAATTACGTGGTGAAAAGCCTTTTACTTTCGGATAGTCATTCTTTAAATCTTTGGATAACCGTTCGAGGGCATTGTTACCCCAACCGATTTGCTTCTGACTTTCGGATAGCAGTTTGCCAATGTCCCAATACATGGTAAGCATTTCTTCATTGGCTGCGTAGATAGCCTTTTTCTGGGCGAGTGCTACACGTGCCTTGACTTGTTTAAGCAAGGTTGCATAGCTAAAGATATTGTTCTGAATTTCCATTTTATTCTTTTTTATTTGAGATTAAAGATGTTCGGGGTATTGCTGCCCTGAACGTCTGCCATCCGGTCACGGGAAAGGGGAAAACCGTCCTTTCGGAGTGACCGACTGGCAAAGGTGTTATATGGGATTAAGGGTATAATACCTTAAAATCCCGGCTGCCGCCGTCGTCTATCAACCCGTCCTTGCGTAGCCGCAAAAGAATTTCGGTTGTGGACTGGCTGCCGAAATTGCGGACACAGTGCAGACGGGAGAAACGATAGCGGCGAAGGTGGATAAGCAGGTGTTCGACCGTGAACAGGCTTAGTTCACGGCAAGCCCTGACGATGCGCTGCGACAAGCCGAAATTATCCAGCGGGGTATCTAACAGCCTGCGGTGCTTGCCCGGTCTGCCCCGTCCCTTCTCCGGCTGCATATCGTCATAGATGGTATCTACCCGGTTGCGCTCGAAGAGGGCGAAAAGGGATGCGCCGTCTATCATCAGGACGGTATCGAAACGGGCAAAAGCGATGTGGTTGCCGTTCATCCAGAGGGTGATGCGCTGCACATCCGTTCCGCAGATACGGGCGGCTTCTTCCACGGATAACCAGCCGTTCATCGTCTGCCGCCCTTTCCTTTTGCCTTGTCCGTGCGGGGCGGGAACTCGTACACGGTGCGGAAGTCCTTGTCGAAGGTGACGTGCGCATCGAAGGCTTTGCCGTCCTTGTTCTTAAAGCCTTTGATTAGGGACGTTTTGCCTTTGGTTACAAGGTCGGTAATCTGTTTGTCGGTAAGCTCCTTCCCGCCCTTGTTGCGGAAGATGGTAACGCCACAATCCACGTTGCTGCACTTGGCGACTTTCGGATAGAAGAGGATGCGCCCGGACTGGCATTTGGGGCAAGGGATGCGTTCACCGTCCGCAACCGATACCTGCACCTGCAAAAGCTCTTCGGTAATCTGGGCGGTATAGACTTCGATTCCCTTGCGGAACGTGGCTGCGTCCATCCCGCCCGTTTCGATGCGGGCAAGGGCGGTTTCCCATTGCCCGGTCATTTCGACATCGGCAATGCGTTTGCCCTTAACGGTATGGTACACCGCCAGCCCTTTCTCGGTCGGGACAAGGTTCTTCTTGTCCCGGCGCACGTAGTCACGGGAAAACAGGGTTTCGATAATGGATGCACGGGTGGCGGGTGTGCCGATACCGATGTCTTTCAGGCTGTCCCGCAGTTCGGTTTCCTGCAACTCCCTGCCGCAACTCTCCATAGCCGAAAGCAGGCTGCTCTCGGTGTGCAGGGGACGGGGCTTGGTCTGTTTCTCCACGTTCTCCGCCGATTGCAGGGGGAAGGTTTCGCCGGGCTGCAAAGGCGGAAGGGCGGCGGATTCTTCTTCCTCGTCCTTCTCGCCACGGACGGCACGCCACCCGGCGGACTTGATTATTGTCCCTTTGGTGATAAAGTCGCTGTTACCTGCGGTGAAACGAACCGTTGTAACGTCCTTTACGCAACGGGCGGAGAAGGATTCGAGCAGGCGGGCGGCAACCATATCGTACACCTTGCGTTCGTCCTCCGGCAGTTCGCCGGGCAGACATTCGGTGATAATCAGGGCATGGTGATCGGTGACTTTCGCTGCGTCCACGCTGCGACGGTTGAGTGCCGTCCCTTTCAGGGTGGCGGCATAGGCGGAGAAAGCGGGGTATTGCTCCAAAAGGGCGATGCGGGACGGGATTTCGTCGAAAACATCGTCCGAGATAAAGCGGGAGCCGGTACGGGGGTAGCTAAGTACCTTTTTCTCGTACAGGCTTTGTGCTATGGAAAGGGTTTTGTCGGCTGAAAAGCCGAGCTTGCTGTTGGCTTCCTTCTGTAACGTGGTGAGGTCGTAGAGCAGCGGCGGTTCTTGGTTCACTTCCTTGCGCTGCACATCGGCAACGGTGACCGTGCCCGTGGCGGTAACGGCACTAAGGGCGGTGGTTGCTGCCGGAAGGGTTTCGTACTTGTGTTCGGAGATGGCGGAGAAGGGCGTGCCGTCCTTTTCCGCTGTTACCTTTAGCTGGTAGTAGGTCTGCGGGGTGAAATTCCTGTTCTCCAGATACCGGGAGCAAATCATCATCAAGGTAGGTGTCTGCACCCGTCCGAGTGAGAAAATTCCCTGTCCGGCGGCGATGGAAAGTGCTTGCGTGCTGTTGATGCCGACCAGATAGTCGGCGATGGCACGGGCTTCGGCGGCACGGTAGAGGTTATCGTAATCGCTGCCGGGTTTGAGCTTATCCAGCCCGTCACAGATGGCACGGTCGGTCAGCGAGGAAATCCACAAGCGGACGAAAGGTTTGCGGCAACCGAGGTAGTTGTAAATATAGCGGAAGATTCCTTCGCCTTCACGACCCGCATCGGTTGCCACGATGATCCGATCGGACTGGGCGAAAACTTCGTCAATGACCTTCAGTTGTTTGAGTACGCCGGGATCGGATTTGTAGTCTTTGCCTTCCCGTATCTGGCGGGGTATGAACTTGAACTCCTGCGGGATGATGGGAAGGTTTTCACGGCGGAAGCCGGAGAACCCGTAAGCATCGGGCATGGCAAGCTGGACGAGATGGCCGAACGCCCAGGTAACGAGGTAGTCGTTGCCTGAAAGGTAGCCATCGTGACGCTGGCGAACATTCAACACGTTTGCTATGTCCTTCGCAACGGAAGGTTTCTCGGCGATAATTGCTGTAATCATATTTCTTTGATTTTTAATGGTTTGACAAAAAGCATCCCGCCCTAAGTGACGGGATGCTTCGGATAATTACTTGTGATAATCTTACCGGATAAGACGGAGATCAGAGGCGGGGAGCTTTGCGCTGCCGGGGTTTGGGCTTGTCCTGTTGCTGCTCCTGTTTCTTATCTTCTTTCTTGCCCTCTTTCTGTTCCTGCTTGCGGTCTTGCTGTTCCTTCTGCTCTCCGGTGGGACGGGTTTGTGCGGACTGCAAGGCTTCTTTCAGGCTCTTGGTGGCTTCGTTGGTCTTGCCCTCGGAATTGACGGCTACCTGTACCTCGTTCTCGACGGCGGGTTTGACACGTCCCTCTTCGAGTGCGGTCTTGTAATCCTTGGGGAACATGAAGGCGGGGTATTTCTGTCCGGGCTGCCATGTGATGTACCCCTGATAAGGTTTTCCGTTCTTGTCTTTCAAACCGGAAACTTTGACCGTGCCGCCGCCCGCAAGTTCTGTTTGCGACTTTTCGGTGAGTTCCTGCTTGCGGAAGGTCTTGGGGACTTCCTGATTGGCGGTCTGTTTCTGCAACTCCTTGTGTGCGTCCATCGCCAGTTTAGCCCGGTCATTGAAGAGTAGTTCGAGTTGCATCTTGGCGGCGTTGAACTGGACGGGAGCTTCGTAGGTTTTGGGCTTCTGCCCTTCTTTGGCTTTGGTCTGGAATTTACATACCACGGCTTCACCCTTTTTCAGCCGTGCCACCTCGTCAGGGGTGAAGGTATGCCCGTTCTTCTCCGCCGGGATGCGCACCTTGTCAGCCGGGAAGGATGCCAGTTCGTTCGTTTTCTGGTTACGGCTGACGAGGGACGGGACTTTCTCGCCCGCCCGGTTGGTGAGTTCGACAATGCGCCCCATGTTCCCGGCGGTCTTGATAGCGTCGCTATCTTCCTTCGTGAAGGTATGCCCGAAGAATTGCTGCTGCAACTTTTGGGGATCGAGAATGCCGTGGCTGCAAACGACTACCCTGCCGTCGGGGGCTTCACGCAAGGAAAGCTGGCTGTCGTTGGCATGGGAGATCGAATCGAGATTGAAATATACCCGGACGGTCTTGTCGGTCTGGAAGCCCCGTAACATCTGGTCGAGCATACCGTTCTGCTCGATCTGTTCACGTTTGATGCCGAGATTGGCAAGCGAGTTCCAATCTATCTTTTCCACGTCATACTTGTACTGCGGCTGTTGCTGCGGTGCATCTGTCGGCTGCTGTTGTTGCTGCCCGGCGGCAGGCTGCGCCTGTTGCTCGCCCTGTTGTTGTGCCTGTGCGGGATGTTGTACCTCGTACTGTGCCATGCGTGCCTGTCCTTCGGGCGTGGGGTTCTGCACGGTCTGCTGAAAATCGGCGGCTACCCGTTGCACATCCTCTTCCGGCACACGGAAGAAATGGAAACGGGTGGGATCTTTCAACTGGTTCCAGAGATTGGAAAAGAAGTTGGAGAACATATCTCCGTGGCGATCTACCCGTAGCAGGTCGTTGTTGTCCTCTAACGGGTTCTTGGTTTGTAACTCTCCGTCCTTTACTCCGCTGACGGCTTGGATGGTCTTTTTCTCCTGATCCATGACAAGAAGAATATCCATCAACTGCTGGCTGTTGTCCGGTCTTTCGTCCATAAACTTAAATTTTTAATGGTGAATACTAACGGTTTCAGTGGAAACCGGACGTAAATATATAGGGGAAAGCATTGATAATTAGCAAGTTTATGGCGGGGTGTCGCTACTTGTCATCCGGTTCGCAGGTTTGTCGTAGTTGATATTTGGCAAAATCTGAATTACATCTGTTTCCTGACTATTAAAAGCCTTTTTTTCATTTTTTACTGATTTTGAAAATAAAAATCGAACAGTCGTTCGTTTTTCCATAGCTTTATTTTATCTTTGGGGAAACAACATTCGTAGGTGTGGTTATTAGAGATTAGGAACTACACCATAGGGTGTGGTTATTGAATAATTCAAGACAACTAAAGCAACTATAAATCAACGACTTATATCAGCAAGTCAAAGGCGGACAAAAATAAACTCACTAATATGGTAGATTTGTTAAATAGCATATATACAGCCAGTTACAACACGAAGAAGTACCGTTTATCGGATTTCTTCAATCGGTGGTGGGACGAGTATGCACAGCACCCGGCGGAGTATATCACCCCCGAACAGTACAAGGCGGTGAACGCTATCCGTGTATGCCGTACAGCAGCTTTAGGCATAGATACATATGCTTGTCCCGAATGTGGCGAAGTACGGGAAATCTACCATAGCTGCAAGAACCGTTTCTGCCCGTCATGCGGTTGGCGTGATACGCTGAAATGGGCGGGACGCATGAAAGACAAGTTGCTGCGAGTGCCACACCGCCATGTGGTTATGACCTTGCCGCATATATTACTGGATTTGGTGAAGCACAACAAGAAAGAAATATTGAATATCTTGATGCGCACATCGGCTGAAACTGTTAAGGACTGGATGCAGCATAAGTTCGGCTTGAAAACCGGAGTGATTGCCGTGTTACATACCTACGGGGAAACGAAGCAGTTTCATGTACACACGCACATGATTATGTCGTGGGGTGGTATTGACAGCAACGGAAAGATTGTCATTCCCGAACGTGACTATGTACATATCCCCTCTATCTGTAAGGTGTTTCGCTACAAGTTTGAAAATGCGTTGATAGAACTGTTCGATGCGGGCAGACTGGAACATGATTTTCGTGATCGCATGGAGTTTATGGGCTTCATCAAAAAGGTGGCGAACAAAAAGGATTGGATTGTGCATTTGGAGCCGCCGATACAAATGCCGGAGCAGGTGATACAATATGTAGGCAGATATTCCAAAAGAGCGTGTTTGAGTGAGTATAAGATTACGGCAATGGATGGTGAAAACATTTCATTCCGCTATCGTGACTACCTGAACTCGCCCGACAGAAGAAATCCGGTAGAAAAGGAACTGACATTGCACTATCGTGAGTTCTTCCCCCGATTGTTGCAACACGTTCCCCTGCGTTACTTCCGCATCGTGAGGTATTACGGCTTCTACTCCAACAAAGGTAATTTGCCGGAAGAATACTTCGGACGGGATGAAAGCGAGATTGAGGAAGCCAAATTGCAGCAGGAAGAAAGCGAGTATGAAAACCCGTATTTCTGCGAGTGCTGCGGACAAATGAGAGTTTACAGTCACACAACGGTAGCAAGTGGCGGCACAACATATACGGTTGTATTGGAGCATTGCGACATACACAGACGAAAAGCGGCATGATAGCAACATGGGATAGCTATGCCCTGCCGTGAACAAATACAGAAAAATCCCATAAAACAGAAGAAAGGAGAACAAAAAATGAATGAAATACAGATAAGAGCAGTAATAAAACAAGGAAGGTGTAAGCGTGAACTTTACACCTCTTTCTGCCGGAAACAGCAGTTAAAAATTGAAGTTCTATATAATATGTAACAAGGCAAGGCGGGTAAAACTGTCTTGAACATGAAAATTAAGCACCTAAACGGTGCATATTTCCGTGCCATTAATAATAATTGTACGATATGGAAACTTTGATAAATACCCTTAGCAAAACAATCTATCTTCTAAATCAGAATGGTAACTCTTTTGAATTAGACAGTATGGATATTAGTTCATGTAAGAATGAACTGGATAGCTTATATCATCTTTTCAATTTTGATAGTTGGGTTGAAATAGGCTACTCTATCAGTTTCTTTATATATCCTCGAAAACAATTAGAACAAATGCAAAACGGTTGGTACTACATTGGAAGTAATCGACAGCCGGATAATGAACATTGGAGAGCTAATTGGATTGTTTTCGGTGGCTTAAATGGTGATGCTATATTTTACGATGCAGAAACTAATCATGTATATGGATGCATAGATAAAAAGCTATTCTTTTTATTGGGACATACACTTACAGAGTTCCTTGATATAATAAATTTCTGCATGAATATAGAACATTCAAAATATGGAATAGGGAATGTCTATACAGATGATGAAGAATATTCAAAAGAGTATTTAGAAGATATTGAGAGTTTCTTAAATAAGAAAGGACAAGAGTTGGCAAAGGGATTTATTGGTTTCTTCTTTGGACAACTTATTATTAACAAGCCAAGTAAGCAGCTAAACGCAGTCCCTTGTCAAACCATTAGTAATCACAAAATTGTAACGATATGTACGAAACATTTTTGGAAAGAAATACAGATTGCATCAGACAAACAGTTGATGATGCTTTCATTGCACAATATGCTGATATTGCGCCCGAAAGCCTAACCACCCTTTGGAAAGAAGTTGGATTGGGTATCTTTTGTAATGGATTATTCCGAATTATCAACCCCGAAGAATTTCAGGATTTTGCAGATGAATATAACTCGGATTCATTCAATAAGACTGTTTTGCCATTTATGGCAACGGCTTTCGGGGACATATTTGTCTATGCGAATCATTCCATTATCGGGGATTACGTCATTTATATAAATGTAAGATACGGAACATACAAAAACTTGGGCAACAACATTGCACTACTTCTCAATAAATGTGTATTCAATAAAAGTATTTTAAAAGCATGGTTTAAGGTAGAACACTATGCTGAAATTAAAGATAAAGTTGGTCTGCCGCAATTAGATGAATGTTTAGGATATGTTCCGGCATTGGCATTGGGCGGCACTGAAACTGATGATAATATCCAAATTCTAAAAACCGTACCGTACATTGAAATCATTGCTCAATCAATCGGAGAGTTTGAAAGAATGGGATAACAGATTATTAACAACGCAGGATAACGGCAAACCGTTCCCTGCTCGACAATATTTAAGCATGGAAATGAACAATTTTGCGAACATTATAAATCGTTTGATTCACATAATTGGGATAAAAGCAGTATCAGATATACATCTGCATAATCCTAAAAATCTTTGGATAATAAATAATCTTCATCTTAAAGATTTTATGAATATGAAACAAACAGAAATCGGATTTGAATTTTCTTTTTCATTGGATAATGAGGTTATCTATCTGATAAAAAAGGAAGATGAGCAAAAAGAAGAACCGCCTATATATATAGCAGACGATATTTGTTATGCAAATTCATCTTTCCTTTTATTAATTGAACTGGTGAAATGGATGTCTGTTCAGTGTAAATATGTTTATAAAACTAAATTATTTGGACTGAATTATTATACTGTTAGAGAAATGTTTCCTGAATTGATAAGAGTAAAGGAGTTCCCTCTCTATACGTTACGGTTAAGTAAGCATTATGATGCAATCACTTTTATGAAAGATGATGTGTCACTTTTCTTCATTGCTAAAAGCCAAATTGTATTGGACGATATTTTCAAGAAACTAAATATCATAAATACGAAAGAACAAGGTGTTCCGTATAAATTGGATGTCATAATAGGTGGACAACTTTTAGGAAACATAGTAACAGGAAAAGTAGCATTACATAGTCAGTTGATAAATATTGAGATAAACGAAGATGATAAAATCCATTCTTACATAAATGAATGGATTGCAAAATTGACAGAGAAAAAAGTTTCTGAGATAAAAAAAACTATATCAGAAAAAATAATCAAAGCTACATTCTCACAAGCAGACAACATTACAAAAGAGGAAATAAGAACACACATCCAATCTTTATATGAGGACTTGCACATTGATTTGATTGATTTTAAATGTAAGCCTTTGATTAAAATTTCATTCAAATCCGAGAAGTTATATCTGGACTACTCCGTATGTTGCTACATCAATAATAACGGAAATGTTGAAGATTATTTCTTGGAATAATATAAAAAACGATTTTCGCAAAATATAACTAAATATTAACGAGCCAAGATAGCTGCTAAACGCAGTTCCTTATCAAACCATTAGCAACCCTAAAAAAGAAAGGAAATGACAAAAGAAGCATCCAAATTGATGATAGAAGAAAAGTTCTGGACAATCATCGAAAATTCTAATCGTGGACAAAATTTGAAAGAGTGTCTAACCCCACTTTCCGAAGAAGAATTGTTTGGGTTTAGATATTGGTGGGAATATTTTTGCAACCTATCCTATAAGCAAGACTTATGGGCTGTTGCCTACGTCGTGCTTGGCGGATGCAGCGATGACGGGTTCGACTATTTTCGATTTTGGCTTATTGTGCAGGGGCGGAAAGTGTTTTACAACGCATTGGAAAATGCAGATACCTTGTGTGATGTGTTCTCGAAACTTGAAGATCCGGAAGGAGACGATTATCCAGAACAAGAAGACTTAGATTATGCCGTTCAGGCAATTCTTGGAGAGCGAACCGGGAATGAAGATTACTTTTATACAGCAGAAGAAAACTATTCATTACCCCAGTATGCTCACGAAATCGAATTTGAATGGGAAGAGGACGATGAAGAATCCATCCGCAAGGTTTGTCCACGAACTTTTGATAAATGGTGGGAAAATGATGTATTCTGAACGAGGTCGCTAACAAGCGGCTAAATCTCCCCAAAGGTCGATTAGTCACCAAACATTACTAACGATTTTGTGTAATATGACAGCTAAGATAAAACTAAAACATATTCCATTGGATTGGCGAATTGGTAATTATGATTTTGATATAATTACCTGTCTAAATAATAGAACGGAAAGTTTGGCATTACGAACATCTGCATATAGTTCTGTTATAGACAGCGAAAGAGAAATTCTTCTCTTATTTGACAATGTGATAGAAGTTCGACTACATAACTTCAACTTTGAAGAAATGTATTATTCAGATTTTGAGATAGAGAATACTTTATCAAAGGAAAGTTTCTGTTTTGAAGTTCTTAATTCAGATTGGCTCAAACAACAACCATTTGACACATTGAATTATCAGAATTTCAAGCACTTTCTTTTTTGGGGATATGATAGTTTTATCGAAGTCTTAGCTGATAGTGTTAAAATTGAGTTAGTAACGAGCCAATATAGCCGCTAACGCAGCTCCTTGTCAAACCATTATCATCAATTTTTAATCGAGAATGAAAGTCATAAAGAAGAAAATATCAGTTTTAGGTGTCAAATACAATTCTAAATGGGAATGGATTGACATAAATTTTGGCAGTGTTGTTTTTCGTCTGTTACAAGGTCAAATTATGATAGATGAAACTCCATATTCTGACGAACATTTAGTGCCTATAAAGAATATAGTTGTAAACGAAAAATATTTCTCGTTTGATTCATTTTATAAAAATCAAGATACTCACTTTGAAGTACACTATTCTTCTTTTAATATTGCTATGCTTATTGCTAAGTATATTAAATGTATAAATGAATATGGGGTAATTTTCAATAATAAATACGATAGTTTTGATTTTTTGCAGAAAGAAAATGAACTCCATATATCGTTGGAAAATGAATCAACAGGCAAACGAATCGTTGTATGCTATAATGATTATAGAAATTATTTCACTTTGGTTTATCCTAAACCCGGAAAAGAATTTTTAATCGATAACTGTACATACGAAAACAATACTATTTATGTCAAATGTAAAGGGCATAATTTATGGGACGAAAGTGACTTAATCACTGATTACACGTACCAATGGAAAATAAATTTCGACTCAAAGCCAGTGAATATACTTGATATACTGTTGCATTTTGGATTTGTAACGAATATAAGTATATACAGCCAACAACATAGTGATAATAAAAATGATGATAACGAACCGGGCTAACGCTTACAGCGTTCCCCGCTAAGCCATTAGCGAAAACAGAAATCAACATGATACAAGACCAAATAACAAAACTGAAAGAAGTTGTCAATCAAAACAGTATGGGGCATTTGCCTTTATCCTATCGAGTTGATTTGATGAAGCAAATAGGCAATACGCTCGTAGTACAGAAAATATTATGCGAGTGTTGCAAGAAAGTTTATCTCCTATGTGAAAAGATGAATGGCGAAAAAACGCCATTGCATAATATCCTGTTTGATGCAGACAAGTATCTGTACAAAGGCAAGGGGAATGTCGAAAGCATTTTTGGTTTAGTAGAGAAGTGGCGCAATTATGCGGAGCAATCTATTGATAGTTCCGAAGATATGGAGAACTGGGCTATTATTGCTTTAGGATATGTTACCCGTTATGACGCAGCTTCCATATTAGCAATAGAGGATTATAACGGTGAAGATGATAATGCTTTCGACCTTGAAAGCTGGAATGTGGATTTTATATGTTCGATAGCCTATTCCGACAGCAATCCTTTCTTGAAAATAAGGAATATAGAGAAACGTAAGGAATACTGGTTTTGGTATTTGGATATGGTTCTTGCCGTGTATGAAAATCCCGATAAACCGTATTTAAAGATAAAATCACCCAGTAAAATAGCCCTGCCTGTAATCATCCCTGAGCGAACACAAACTTGGCAGGTGTTCAATACTTCAAAACAACTGGAACAATGTATAGACACGCTGATACAAGAGGTCGGTAAGCAGACAACTAATTGGGACAAGATAACAATAGAATATACTCTAATTTTAGGATGTAAACTGGATACTTTTTATCACAGGCAAGATGCCAACCATGAAATTTGCAGTTCACGTACTATACGTGACAGTATCATGGATACCTTGAATGATTTTCATGAAAAGATGTATTTGCAAAATCCTAAAGAGGGAGCTTGGATGCAATGTTTTATTACAGTAAATAAAGATAGAACTTATAATATCCAATTTAATTACGATGATATAGCTTCTGTTTCTGATATTTTCCATAGACCGGATTGGCTTGTTGGAGTGTTTGAAGATTATCCACGTTCCAAAGAATATACTCCGCAATGGTATCGGGATATGATAGGAAAGAGGAAGTTGTATTTGAGTTAGGTCGTATAAGGAATAATAATATTTCGCTAACGAAGCAGGCTAATGCTTACAACGTTCCCCGTTTAGACATTATCGCAAACAATAAACTATATAATATGGAACTGTTCATAAAAAAACTGTGGGGCAAGAAATATAGCAAAGACAATTACATCGGTGGCACAGAAGATACATTGCTACTGATTGATTACTTTGGGAAACAAACGGAAAGTAAGTTGTCGTTGCACAAAATTCTATTTGACATTCATTTAGATATTCTTTTAGAAAAAGGGTTTGTTGGTAATGGTGATGTTTATTTTACAGAAACAGAACCGCACAATACCTACTTTGACACAGCAATAAATGTTGTGATAGATTTATCTGCAATTTTATTAGAGAACCTGAAAAATTCTCTTGTTGATATGAATTTATTAGATGGAGATAGAAAGTATTCCAATAAGTTTACTATATCTACATCACAGGAAGATGTAAGGTTGCTTATAAAGGCATTAGATAAGTTTATAGTTGCTCCACAAGATTATGAACTAACAGAACCTTTGAGTGAAAAGAGTTTTCAAAAACTGATTGCGGATTGCAAAGAAATCAGTAATAGTTTAAATGAGTATATAAATTTAGCGATAACAAGCACCTGTGCTACCTAACGGCGGCAAGCTGCATCACATTAACAATCAAAACAGTGTACTATATATGGAAATGTGAGATAAATTATTATTAAAACGTATATTCCGCCAGCAATCTGTCTGGCCGGAATATACGTTTTTCTTTTATCACACGTTCTTAATCAGGTGCGAGAGTTCGGGATCAGCCTTGATACGCTCGATTTCGTCGGCGACAATCTGCTTGACCTCGTTCTTGATGCGGTAGTAGTTCGCATCAATCTGTTGCTGCATGGTGTCGTTGCCGTCCTTGTCGGTGAAGTCGATAATCTGCGGTATCTTCACGTAACGGGCGGTTTCCCGCTTGACCTGCTCGTTATCTACGACAATCTCGGCGTGGAAAATCTTCTGCTCGATGCGCTCGTCGAAGTTATCGGCGACTGCACCGACAAACATACCCTGCGTTAAGTTGCTGATTTTGGAAGCCGGAATAAGGCTATCCATCTGGGTATTGATGGAAACGGAAGTCTCGTTGCGGTTGATGGTCATGTTCTGCCGTTTCTGCAAGACCTTGCCGAAGCGTTCACTTAACGTTTTGGCGGTTTCGGCAACGACCTGACCTGCAAAGACATTGCCGACGGTGTTGCAGATAACGGCACTCTCCTTGTCGCCATAATCCCTTTTTAACTGGCTGAAATCCTGAAAGCCGAGCATGACGGCTACCTTGTTGCTTCGGGCGGTGGCAATCAGGTTATCCAGTCCACGCATGTAGATGGTGGGTAACTCGTCAATGATAACGGCGGATTTGAGCCGTTTCTTCTTGTTTATCAGCTTGACAATTCGGGAGTTATACAGTCCCAACGCTGCGCCGTATATGCCCTGCCTGTCGGGATTGTTACCGACTACAAGCACTTTCGGTTCTTCGGGATTGTTGATGTCGAGTGTGAAATCATCTGCCGTCATCACCCAGTAGAGAGCTGGGGAAATCATGCGGGAAAGCGGGATTTTGGCACTGGCTATCTGCCCCTGCAACTGTTCCACCGCCGAACTTTCCCAAGCATCCATGAACGGGGAAAGATAGTTCTCCAGTTCGGGGTAACTTGTCAGGATAGGGAAAATATCAGCGTACTTTCGGTTCAGAAATTCTATCGCATGGGGAAAGGTGCAATACTTGCCGTTCTTGTAGATTTTCAAATACCATATAATACTGGCTAACAGAATAATAGGTGATTCAACAAAGAAGTCGCCCTGCTTGCTGATCCAAGTTCGATTGAGGTTGAGCATAATCGTGTACGCACTCTCGTAAGCATCGGATATGTCCGTCATAAAGTCCGGGTGAATGGGATTGCAACGGTGGCTACCTGCCGGATCATCGAAATTTATCACGTAGAATTTCGGTTTGACCTTATACCCGTCCAGATTATTAATCAGATGGTTGTAAGCAATCTCGGAAAGGTCGGGATATTTGAAATCATACAAGAAAACGGAAAATCCTTTTTCGATAACCTGTTTAATGTACTGATTGATAATCGCATAGGACTTTCCGCTGCCCGGAGTTCCTAATACCATTGTCGCACGAAAAATATTAACGAGGTTAATCCATCCGTCATACGTCTTTCCCCTGAACCAGAAACGGGTGCGGAGATTGACGGAATACTCGTTCTCTTTGAGTTCGGTTTCCTGCATAAAGGATTCGTTCTCCACGTTGAACACGTCTTCAAGCAGGTTGGTTTTGAGTAGCCTTGACATCCATAGTCCTGCCATGAGCAGAAAGATATATCCGGCTGTGAGGGTGGCGATGTAGAACACCGTGTTTGCCGACAAGGGCAAAGGGAGTGCCAAGAGCCACCAGTTGAAAAAGAACAGCAACAAGCCCGTCACGCCGCAAAGGATTATTTTGCGCCAAGTGATTTTCTGCTCCTTCACGCCCTTTGTCCCCAAACAGGAAAGGGCGAGGAAGAGTACAGCAAAGAGCTTCGTCCAAAAGATACTGGAAAACAGCCCGGCGGTGCGCTGGAAACCGAGCAGGATTCTATCGACTACGCCAATATTGATGCCCCATTCCCGAAACGACTGGTAACAGAACCAATAAATATTGATTACTACAAATAAAATGCTGATAGCACGCATGAACTCCATTACTTTGGCAAGTCCACGCAAATCATCTTCGTTTTGCATATTGATATACTTTTAAAATTGTAAATACTGCGGAAGGTTACTGCTGCCTGCCGTACCTGCGCCTTTTCTTCTTTTTCCGCTGTGGCGGTGCGGGCTGGTCGCCGGATGCGCCGCCCTGCACGGGTGCGAACAGGCTGAAAGCGTTTGCCACGTTTTGGGCGGTGTTGTCCTTATGGTCAGGTTGGTACTCGGTATCATGCCCGTTCCCGTTCCATTCGGCTGCGCCCGTATGCCCTTGCTGCTGTGCGGGACGTTCCACTTCGGTGGATTGCTGTGGCGGATGAATACCGTCCTGCCCGGCGAAAAGGTCGTTGAACGCGTTAGCTGAAAACTCCTTACCCAGACGGGAACCATTGAAAACGGTCTTGTCGGCATGGTCGATAAAGGTTGCCCCATAGATACGCCCTGCTTCGTTGGTGCGTAATACCACGCCGATACCCTGCCGCATGAGTTCACGCTCGAAAAGTGCCCGGTCACGCCCTGCGGTCTGCATGGCGGATGCTATGCGGGCGGTGGTATCCGTGGCAATGTCCTTGTGGCTCTTCACCCATGCGGCGGAAGAGAGCATACGCTTTTCCAGTGCGGCAATACCCGCTTCTTTTCCAAAGACGGAAGATTTGAAAGGTTTGCCGACCTTGTTGCCGTCCTTGTCTGTTGCCGAATAGGACAAGCCGTGATACTCCCGTCCACCATATTCCCCTTTGACTTCATCCACCGTTATGCCGTAGAGCGAAAGTACCGCACGGTATTCGCCCAATGTCTGGAAACGCCACTCACGGGCTATCGGTCGGATCACTCCCGCCAACTGCCCTTTGAGGTTGCCGCCCTCGTAATCGACGGGCGACAAGGGCAGCCCTTCCTTCCACTCCTTTTTGGTAGCCGGGGTAAGGTCGAACTGCTGTTCCAGTTCCCGGCAGACCTTCATCGAACGCTCGTGTTCGTAGCTGTCGGAAATCGCCCGCCCGGTTTCGTCCACACGGACGGAAACGATATGCAGGTGTTCCCTACCGATGTCGTTGTGGCGGTAAACGATATAAGGCTGGTCGCCGAAGCCCATGCGCTGCATATACTGCTCCGCCAATTTTATGAACTGTTCCTCGGTCACGCAATCCTTCGGATCGGGATTGAGTGAGATATGCAGGATGGGTTTCTCGGTCTTGCGGTTGGCGGTCAGGTAGTCCCCGAACGAACGGGAAATATGCTCTATCGTATAAGGATTGTCGCCCGGCGGTTCGATAATCCGATTGCCGAAAAGTACATCCGCATGAAGTTCGTCCACCTTGATCTGGTTATAGGCAAGCACCCCGTACAGGCTGCCGCCGTGTGAAATCTTGGCTATCATCGGACGGGGTATCTGGTTTGAAACTCTTCCGCCAGTGCGGAAATTTGTTTGCTAAGTTCCACCAGTTCGAGGGTATGCTGTTCCAGTTTATAGAGGAAAGCGAGTGCCTTCTTCTCCGAGAAATTGGATTTGAGCGCACGCACGCATTGGTTGTAGTTCACGCCGATGCTGCGGAACTGGGAATGAAAAGAGGTCAGGCGCATGTAGAAATCCTGCGTGCCCTTGTCGAGTTTGACGACCTTTATCTCCCTGCCGAAGAGTGCGGAAACGATAAATTCGGCACGGGTTGCCTTACCGGATTCATCAAAAAGGGCAAGGAAACGGGCGTTGTCCCCGTCACTTAGACGGAACACGTAGCGGTGGCGCATCTTGTCGGTTTTGGGCTTTCGCCCGTGGTTGTTGGAATACTTCTTCTGACTATCCATAGTCCTGTAAAATTTTAAGTGAAACATGGGTTAAAAACTGCCGTATGCTTACGGCTCTCCCCCGCAAAGGAAAATCCAACTCCGGCGGATTTTGCACCAGCGGGGCAAGGTGGTGGTGTGGCACGGAAAGCGAAGCGAGTGCCGCAGCACACAACTTGCTAATTTCGGTTGAAATTAAAATCCGTCCTACCGGACAGATTGGGGATGCCCTTGTCTGTTGCCGACTGCCGGGGCAGTCCTTCGGGCGGTTACTGTTCTTGTTCATTCTCACGGAATTTTGGTTCATGGCTGCAAAGTAACAGCCCTTTTCCCGTCCGGTCATTATGCCCGTATGCGACAAACCTACGGGTGGAAAGACAAGGTGCGACACGCTGATAATCAAGCGAATAATCTACCGATATTTTGATATTCCTTTGCGCCGTGGAAGCGGTAAAACGGCTGTTCAACCGGACGGGCAAACGGACGCCCAAACGAGTGGATGATTGGCTGAATGTACAGCCGGACGGATGATGATTTTGCCGGATGAACGAACGGACGGACGAACGGACGAACGGCTAAACGGTTAGCCGGATGAATGACTAAACAGCTAAACGGTTAAATGGCTAAACAGCCGGATGAACGGTCGGATGATTGGATGAATGAACAAACGGATGATGAACTGACCGGATGAACAAATGGCTGGCTGTACGGCTGACCGATTAGCTGACCGAGTGAATGACTGATTGGCTGATTGATTGAATGAACAGATAACCGATTGCTTAGGCAACCGAATGAATAACTAATTGATTGACGATATGGATAAACAGACTTTGAACGTGGCTTTCGCCACACAAAAGGGCGGTAGCGGTAAAACGGCTATCACGGTGCTGGTGGCGAGTTACCTGCACTACAACTGCGGGTGTCCGCTGGCGGTGATCGACTGCGACTTTCCGCAACACAGCCTTTACGAAATGCGGGAACGGGACAGCCGGGCGGTATTGGAAAACGAGTACCTGAAACGGATGGCATACGAGCAGATGCGTGAACCGGGACGTGCCGCCTATCCGGTACAGAAGTGCCGGGTGGAACGTGCGCCGGATATGGCGGCGGAACTGGCGGGCAATGGAAACTATGACCTGCTGTTCTTCGACCTGCCCGGTACGGTGAACTCGTCGGGCATATTGCGCACCATTGCGCAAATGGATTACATCTTCGCTCCGGTGAGTGCCGACCAAACGGTACTGGAAAGCACGCTCGCCTTTCTGGACGTGTTGCAGCGGATGATGTTAGGAAAGGAAACAAGCCGCCTGAAAGGGCTTTACCTCTTCTGGAATCTGGTGGATAAACGGGAAAAGAGCGGACTGTACGGACGGTATGAAAAAGTAATCGCCGGAATGGGGCTGCCGATGCTCACTACACAGATACCGGACACGAAACGCTTCCGCAAGGAACTGGATGCGGAGAACCGGACGGTGTTCCGCTCCACGCTGTTCGCTCCCGACAAACGGATGATTGCAGGCAGCGGAATCCCCGAACTGGCACATGAAATAATATCCATCCTCAAACTATCAGGCTATGAAGAAACAACAAACAGATAAGCCCATCGACGAAGAACTGCTTATGCGGATGATGGCGGGTGAAACGGAAAAGCCGCAAGGCAACGGTGATGCACCGGAAACAGAAGAAACAGGACAAGAGGCGGAAGAACCGGAACAGGAAACAGAGAAAAGGGAAACTGCCGTGCCAATGGAAAACAGGGTTGCCGGGAAAGTGCCGGATGGCAAGCGGCGCAAGGTGAAGCAGGCGGCGGACTACGACACGAGCTTCCTCAAAGGGATGGATATACCCGCCCGTTACGGAAAGCCCGTGTATGTGCGGCGTGAATACCACGAACGGATCGCCAAAATCTCCATGATGCTGACGGGCGGCAAGGTGTCGCTATCCGCCTACATAGACAACGTGTTGGCACAACACTTCGAGCAGTACCGGGAAGAAATCGAAGCGGCATACGCCGGAAAGATGGAAAAACTCTTCTAAAGCGGAAAGGAGAAAGGAACATGATACTGAAACTGATACTCTCCGTCCTGCTGCTGTACTATCTCTGCGTGCTGTGGAAATATTACCGCACCGACATAGCCGGACTGCTGGGAAAAACGGATGCCGGAGAAAGGACGGACGAACCGGACGAAGAAGCGGAAAAGCCGGGCGAACCGTACACGGTTATCGGCAAAAGTACCTACCGGAAAAGACAAACCTACGAGCCGGAAGACAAACAGGGACACGCTGAAAATCAAGCGGATAAAACGGATAATTTCGCATCCGGAACGCCGGAAGGTACTCCGGAAACGGCTACGGATAACGGCACGGAACAGGCGGAAGAAACCGCTGCGGACGAGGATGCGGACTACTCCGACATCGAGGTAGAACCGGAAGAGGATGAGCCGGAAGAAGAGGGATATGTACCCACGCCGGAAGAGTTGGAAGAGGAAGAGGAACTGGGGGCGTACTATCCCGACAGCAACCCCGACTTTGCCACCGGGTACACCTTCGAGGATTTGAAGAAGGTACACAAAGTTATCACCACGGACGAAGCGGACGAGGAAGAGAAAAGGCAAGCCCGTGAGGTGCTGCCTGCCGTGATGGGATCGGACGTGTGGGATGAAATGCTGGATGAATTTGAAGGGGCACGGCAGCGTGTCGCCCGACTGATGAATAATAGTAATGTTTAATTTAATCTTAAAAGACAATGACAAAAAAGAAATTCTTTTTGATGGCAGCCTGTGTGATGGCTGCCGCTGGTGCGATGGCACAAGGTAACGGACAAGCGGGTATCACGGAAGCCACGCAGATGGTGACTTCGTATTTCGATCCCGGCACGAAATTGATTTATGCCATCGGTGCGGTGGTCGGGCTGATTGGTGGCGTAAAAGTTTATGGAAAGTTCAGTAGCGGTGATCCCGATACGTCGAAGACGGCGGCGAGCTGGTTCGGGGCTTGTATCTTTTTGATTGTCGCTGCTACTATCTTGCGCTCTTTCTTCCTGTAAACAAGCGGGTTATGAACTTTGAAATCAACAAGGGGATTGGCAGGAACGTGGAGTTCAAGGGCTTGGAAAGCCAGTACCTTTTTGTGTTCGCCGCCGGGTTGCTTGCCGTGTTCGTGGTGTTCGTTATCCTGTACATGGCGGGTGTGAACCAGTGGGTGTGCATCGGCTTCGGCGTGACTGCTGCTACGCTGCTGGTATGGCTGACGTTCCGGCTCAATGCCAAATACGGCACGCACGGGCTGATGAAAGCCGCCGCCCGGAAACGGCATCCGAGGTATGTATTGAACCGCCTGAAAATTCCCCGATTATTTACCACCAAAAACAAGAAAGAATGAGAAATGTAATGAAAGCGGCAACGCTGGAAAGCAAGTTTCCGCTATTGGCAGTAGAGAACGGCTGCATCGTGAGCAAGGATGCGGACGTGACGGTAGCCTTCAAGGTGGAGTTGCCGGAACTGTTCACCGTTACCAGTAACGAGTACGAGGCGATACATTCGGCATGGCACAAGGCGGTGAAGGTATTGCCGGACTTCTCCATCGTGCATAAACAGGACTTCTTCATCGAAGAGAAGTACCAGCCGGAGATAGACAAGGACGAACTTAGTTTTCTAAGCCGGAGTTTTGAACGGCACTTTAATGAACGCCCGTTCCTGAACCACTTCTGTTACCTGTTCCTCACCAAGACCACGAAGATGCGCAGCCGTCAGGAGAGCACGTTCAGCACGCTGTGCAAGGGCAAGATTATCCCGAAGGAGATCGAGGACAAGGAAACGGTAACGAAGTTCCTCGAAGCGGTCGGGCAGTTCGAGCGGATTATGAATGACTGCGGGTTTATCACGCTCCGCCGCCTGACAACGGACGAGATTGTCGGGACGGAAACGACGGCGGGTATCGTGGAGAAATATTTCGCCCTCTCGCAAAATGATACCACTGTTCTAAAGGATATTTCGCTGAATCCCGAAGAGATGCGGATAGGCGATGACTTTCTCTGCCTGCATACCCTTTCGGACGTAGAAGACTTGCCGGGAAACGTGGGCACGGACAGCCGCTATGAACGGTTATCGACTGACCGTTCGGATTGCAGGCTTTCATTCGCTGCCCCGGTGGGCGTGCTGCTGACGTGTAACCATTGTTACAACCAGTACATCTTTATTGACGACCATGCGGAGAACCTGAAACGGTTCGAGCAGACCGCAAGGAATATGCAGTCGCTATCCCGTTACTCCCGTTCCAATCAAATAAACCGTGAATGGGTAGAGGAATACCTGAATGAAGCGCACAGCAAGGGGCTGGTTTCGGTACGCTGCCACTGTAACGTGATGGCATGGTCGGACGACCGGGAAGAACTGAAACACATCAAGAATGACGTGGGCAGCCAGCTTGCCCTTATGGAGTGCAAGCCACGGCATAACACAACGGACGTGCCGACGCTTTTCTGGGCGGGCATACCGGGGAACGAGGGGGATTTTCCTTTCGAGGAAAGTTTCTACACGTTTATCCCGCAAGCCCTGTGCTTCTTCACGGAAGAAACGAATTACAAGAGTTCGCTCTCGCCCTTTGGTATCAAGATGGTGGATCGGGTGACGGGCAGACCGTTGCATCTGGATATTTCGGACTTGCCGATGAAGAAGGGAGTGATTACCAATCGCAACAAGTTCGTACTTGGGCCGAGTGGTAGCGGGAAATCGTTCTTTATGAACCACTTAGTCAGGCAGTATTACGAACAAAACAGCCATATCGTACTGGTAGATACGGGAAACTCGTATCAAGGTCTGTGTGAAATGATACACCGAAAAACAAAGGGGGCGGACGGGATTTATTATACGTATTCGGAAGAGAAGCCGATCAGTTTCAATCCTTTCTTTACAGACGATTACAAGTTCAACGTAGAGAAAAAGGACAGCATAAAAACGCTGTTGCTCACCCTTTGGAAGAGCGAGGACGACAAGATCACGAAAACGGAAAGCGGCGAGCTGGGCAGTGCGGTATCGGCGTATATCAAGAAGATACAGCAAGACCGCAGCATCGTGCCGTGCTTCGATACCTTCTACGAGTATATGCTGAATGATTACCGTGCGGAACTGGAGAAAAGGGACATCAAGGTAAGCCGGGAAGATTTCAATATTGACAACTTCCTGACTACGCTACGGCAGTATTACAAGGGCGGACGGTTCGACTTCCTGCTGAACTCCCGTGAGAATATCGACCTGCTGCATAAACGGTTTATAGTATTTGAAATTGACAGTATAAAGGATAATGCCGAACTTTTCCCGGTAGTGGTAATCATTATCATGGAAGCGTTCATCAACAAGATGCGGCGGTTGAAAGGGATTCGCAAGCTCCTGATTGTGGAAGAAGCATGGAAGGCTCTTACTACGGAGAATATGGCAAATTATTTAAAATATATGTACAAAACGGTCAGGAAGTATTTCGGCGAGGCGATTGTCGTCACGCAGGAAGTCGATGATATTATCTCGTCCCCTGTGGTGAAGGAAAGTATCATCAATAACTCGGACTGCAAAATTCTTTTAGACCAGAAAAAGTACATGAACAAGTTTGACGGCATACAGGCGATGCTCGGACTGACGGAGAAGGAGAAAGCGCAGATACTATCCATCAACCTTTCCAACCATCCCGGACGAAAATACAAAGAGGTCTGGATCGGACTGAACGGGGTGCAGTCGGCGGTGTATGCAACGGAAGTTTCGCCCGCCGAATACCTGACGTACACCACCGAAGAGAGCGAGAAAACGGAAGTGTTCAACCTTGCGGAAGAGTTGGGCGGCGACTTGGAGCTTGCCATCAGGCGGCTGGCTAATCGGCTGAACGGTTGAACAGCCGGACGGTTGGCTAAACGATTAAACGTTTGGCTGGCTGAATGACTAAACGGCTAAACGTACAAACGGCTGTATGATTGGCTGTATGAATGAATAATCAATTAAAAAAACGAAATCAGTATGAAACGATTGAAACAGATTATACTACTGCTGGTGGCAGTGGTATCGGTGGCGGTACTGTCTTCCTGCAAGGAAACGAACGCCGACCGACTGGAAAAGATGCGGGGCGACTGGGTAAGCACGGGCAATAAGCCGCCCTTCACCCTTTCGGAAGAGAACGGGCAATACCGGGTAACGGTGATAAAGAAAAGCCATGCGGGAAGTACCCGGACGGAAACGTACCTCGTGCGTGAAACGGACGGCTACCTCTTTATCGAAACGGGGCTGGCGGTGATGCTGACCTATGACAAGGAGAAAGACCGCATACACTTGTCGCCCGGCGGGGAATATAAACGGAGTAACCATCAATTAAACAAGTAAGAACATGAAACAGATAAAAGCAATAGTCATGGGGTTGGCGTGCCTGCTGGCAGCGGGTACGGCTAACGCACAGTGGGTTGTGAGCGATCCGGGGAACTTGGCGCAAGGGATTATCAATACCGTTAAACAGATTGCGCAGACCTCTACAACGGCGAAGAATACACTGGACGGTTTTAAAGAAACCGCCAAAGTTTTTGAACAAGGAAAGCGGTACTATGATGCGCTAAAGGACGTACACGATGTGATAAAGGGCGGCGTGAAGGTGAAGAAGAGCATCGAGATGGTGGCGGATATTTCGGAAATCTATGTGCGGAACTACCAGAAGATGTTGGGCGATCCGAACTATACGCCGGATGAATTGAGCACTATCTCGTTCGGGTACGCAAGGTTGTTAAGCGAGAGTGCGGACGTATTGCAGGATTTGAAAAACGTGGTGAATATCACCGGGATGTCGCTATCGGATGCGGAACGGCTGGCAATCATCGACCAGAGCTATAAGCGGTTACTGGAATACCGTAATCTGGTGCAGTACTACACGAACAAGAATATCTCGGTGAGTTACCTGCGGGCGAAAAAGAAGAAGGACACAGACCGGGTGATGGCGTTGTACGGCTCGGCGGACGAACGCTATTGGTGAGAACGGATTCCTATACATATATATAAAAAGGTAAGACGATGTTATTATCAATAGACTTTGAAAACCTGCATCAGATATTGCACACGCTATATCAAGAAATGATGCCGCTATGCTCGAACCTGACGGGCGTAGCCAAAGGGATAGCCGGGTTGGGTGCGCTGTTCTATGTTGCCGCCAAAGTGTGGCAAGCCCTTGCCCGTGCCGAACCTATCGACGTGTACCCGCTGCTGCGCCCGTTCGCCATCGGGCTGTGTATCATGTTCTTCCCGACCTTCGTGCTGGGTACGATCAACACGGTTCTCTCCCCCGTGGTGAAAGGCTGCCACGGGATGCTGGAAACGCAGACCTTCGACATGAACAAGTACCGGGAACAGAAGGACAAGCTGGAATATGAGGCGAACAAGCGGAATCCGGAAACGGCGTACCTCGTGGATAAGGAAGAGTTCGACAAGAAACTGGATGAACTCGGATGGTCGGCGGGCGACCTGATTACGATGGGCGGCATGTACATAGACCGGGCGGAATACCGGATGAAACAGAATATACGCAGGTGGTTTCAGGAACTCTTGGAACTGCTGTTCCAGTCCGCCGGGCTGGTGATAGACACGATACGGACGTTCTTTCTGATCGTCCTCTCCATCTTAGGGCCTATCGCCTTTGCGATAAGCGTCTATGATGGATTCCAAAGTACCCTGACGCAGTGGATCACCCGGTATATCTCCGTCTATATGTGGCTGCCCGTGAGCGACCTGTTCAGTTCGGTGCAGGCAAGGATTCAGGTGTTGATGCTCACCAAGGACATAGAGGCGATGAGTGATCCCACCTTTATACCGGACAGCAGCAACACGGTGTACATGGTATTCCTGATTATCGGGATATTCGGGTACTTCACGATACCGACCGTTGCGAACTGGATCATCATGGCGGGCGGCGTAAGCGGTGCGAACCGTGCGATGAACACGACTGCCGCCAAAGCGGGGAATGTTGCCGCTGCCGGGGCGGGTGCTGCCGTTGGGAATGTTGCCGGAAAGCTGATTAAATAACGTATAATAAAATCAATCAAGAAATGGAATTTAAGTCATTGAAGAATATCGAAACGAGTTTCAGGCAGATACGTTTGTTTGCGCTGGTGTTCATCTGCCTGTGTGCGGTGGTGACGGGGTTTGCGCTCTGGAAGTCGTACAGTTTTGCCGAAGCGCAACGGCAGAAGATTTATGTGCTGGATAACGGGAAGTCGCTGATGCTGGCACTCTCGCAGGACGTGCAGCAGAACCGCCCGGTGGAAGCACGGGAACACGTGCGCAGGTTTCATGAGCTGTTTTTCACGCTCTCACCGGACAAGTCGGCTATCGAGGGCAATATCAAACGCTCGCTGATGCTGGCGGACAAGAGCGCATTTAACTACTACAAAGACCTCTCGGAAAAGGGGTACTATAACCGGGTGATTTCGGGGAACATCAACCAGATGGTACAGATTGACAGCGTGCGGTGCGACTTTGACAAGTACCCGTACAACGTACGGACGTTCGCCCGGCAGATTATCCTCCGTGAAAGCTCGGTGACGGAAAGAAGCCTTGTCACCCGCTGCCGGTTGTTGGATGCCGTAAGGAGTGACAACAACCCGCAGGGGTTCATCATCGAGGGCTTCGAGATTACCGAGAACAAGGACTTGCAAACCATCAAACGCTAACGGCATGGTCGGAAAATTAATGGCGAAGGTCATTGCTGAAATACAGGATTGGGCGGACGTAAAGCTCCGCCGCCTGTGCGGGCGTATCACGCCGGATCAGCGGGTGGTGGTTATCCTTGTGATGTTCGTGGTGTTCGGCGGGTTATCGGTGTACATGACCGTCGCAGCTATCTACAACATCGGCAAAAGTGACGGTCGGGAACTGGGGATAGAGCATATCGACCCTATCCGGCTAAAGAATGACAGTATAATCAATCCTTTTAACAACCAGTAAATCATGGAAGAACAGAATCAGGAAAAAGAAACGGTGACGCAGCACGTAACGGTGACGGATGCCGCAGCCCCGGACACGGGGAAAGGGGACAAAGAAAGGAAAGGCGGCGGGAAGGAGAAGAAAGCCGCCAAAGAACTGACACCGAAACAGATGCAGCAGCGGAAAAAGCTGTTGGTGTACCCGTTGATGGGGTTGCTGTTTTTGGGTAGTATGTGGCTGATCTTCGCACCTTCGGACAAGAAGGACGAAGGCGGGGAAACGGTCGGGGCGTTCAACGCCGATATTCCCCTGCCGGAGAATGACGGGATTATCGGTGACAAGCGGAAAGCCTACGAGCAGGCGCAGGTAGAAAAGAAACAGGCGGACAAGGTGCGTTCGTTGCAGGACTTCGCTTTTGCGGCTGATAACGGGACGGACGAGGTGGAAATGGAACTGCCGGACAGTGAGCCGGAACGGGAGCCGTTCAGGGATTATTCGGGTTCTACACGGGGAAAGGGCGTGAACTCTTCGGCGGTTGCCTACCGGGACATCAACCGACAACTCGGCACGTTCTACGAAACGCCGAAGGTGGATGCCGAAAAGGAAGAACTGAAACGTCAGGTGGAAGAACTGACCGCCCGGCTGGATGCGCAGCAGGGACAGGCGGGCGGCATAGACGAGCAGGTCGCCCTGATGGAAAAGAGCTACGAGCTTGCCGCCAAGTACATGGGGCAGAACGGGCAGGCAGGACAAAATGGCGCAATCGTGCAAGTACCCGTTACCGGACAAAGTACCGGGCAAGGGACGGGAAAGCCCGCCGTTGCGGTACAGGCGGCACGGCAGCAAACGGTGTCGGGGCTGCAACAGCCGATGAGCGATGCGGAGTTCATGCGGGCGTACAGCCAGCCGAGAAACTACGGGTTCAATACGGCGGTCGGCAGCGGGTACGCTATGGGAAAGAATACCATACGGGCATGCATCCACCAAGACCAGACCATTATGGACGGACAGACGGTGAAGCTCCGGCTGCTCGAACCTTTGCAGGCGGGTGGTCTGATTATTCCACGTAACACGGTGGTTTCCGGTACGGGAAAAGTACAGGGGGAACGGCTGGATATTGTAGTATCGTCTATCCATTACCGGGGAAACATACTTCCCGTTGAGTTGGCTGTATATGATAATGAGGGAATGAAAGGGTTATCCATAGAAACTTCACTGGAACGGGAAGCGGCGAAGGAAGCAATGGCGAATATCGGTAGCGGATTGGGAACGAGCATTTCGTTCGCACAGAGTGCCGGGCAGCAGGTGGCAATGGATATTACAAGGGGGCTGATGCAGGGCGGCAGCCAGTACCTTGCCAAGAAATTCCGCACGGTCAAGGTACACTTGAAAGCAGGTAATCCCCTGATGCTGTATGCTAAACAGCAATAACGGATAAACAGATTATAAAACTATTAAAAAGAAAAGACAATGAAAAAGATTTTTGGATTGGTCGCCCTGCTTATGGGCGCAGTAATGTGCGTGAACGCACAGGTGAATGACACGGTACGGACGGTTGCCGGAAACGACCTGTATCAAGGGATTACGCAGAAGTTACCCTATCGGCAGATGGTTACTCCGTTCGGGGTACAGGTGACGTTTGCCAAGACGGTGCATATTATTTTCCCGTCAGCGGTGAAGTATGTGGACTTGGGTAGTAACTGGATTATTGCCGGAAAAGCGGATGGGGCGGAGAACGTGATTCGGGTGAAGGCTACGACCGAAGGGTTTCCGGGGGAAACGAATTTCTCGGTGATTTGTGAGGATGGTAGTTTTTACAGTTTCAATGCCAAGTATGCGCATGAGCCGGAAATGCTGAACATCGAAATGAAAGACTTTTTGGAGAATGAGGACACAACGGACTTTTCGCATACCCGCATGAATATCTATTTCCGTGAACTGGGCAGCGAAAGCCCGCTGCTGGTGAAGCTGATTATGCAAAGTATCTATAAGGCGGACAAGCGGGAAATCAAACATCTGGGTTGCAAACGCTTCGGGGTGCAGTTCCTTTTGAAGTCCATCCACTCACATAACGGGCTGTTCTATTTCCATACGGAAACAAGGAACAGGTCGAACGTGGCTTTCAACACGGACTTTATCAAGTTCAAGATTGTGGATAAGAAAGTGCCGAAGCGCACCGCCATTCAGGAACGGGTGGTAGATCCGGTACGCAGCTATAACGAGGTGCTGGTAACGAACGGGAAAAGCAATGTGCGCACGGTGTACATCGTTCCGCAGTTCACCATACCGGACGATAAGATTCTGGTTATCGAACTGTTCGAGAAGAACGGCGGCAGGCATCAGACGATACGGGTGGAGAACGCCGACCTTGTGGCGGCGAAAGTGATTAACGAACTGAAAATCAAATAAAGGGTATGAAAAGGGTATTGTTGATTATCATGCTCTTCGGGGTGTGCCTGCATTTTAACCAGGCACACGCCCAGAGATGCCTGCCCGGAATGAGGGGAATACAGTTCACGGGCGGACTTTCGGATGATCTGCGCTGGAAAAACGGCAACGGTTTCGGCTATCATGCCGGGATAGCGGTAAGCACTTACACGAGGAACGCCCATCATTGGGTGGTCGGTGCGGAGTATCTGGAAAAGCGGTACGACTACCGGGGCTGCCTTTATCCGGTCAGCCAGTTCACGGGGGAAGGCGGGTATTACCTGAACTTCCTTTCGGACAGGAAGAAAACATTTTTTGCGGCACTGGGATTGTCCGCCCTTGCCGGGTATGAAACGGTGAACTGGGGCGAACAGATGATGCCGGACGGTTCACGGCTGACGGATGAAGACAACTTTATCTATGGGGGTGCGCTGACGCTGGAATTGTCTGCATACCTGACAGATAAGATTGTCTTGCTGGTAAACGGACGGCAAAGGATGCTGTTCGGGGGTGATTGCGGAAAATTCCACTCGCAGGTCGGCGTGGGAATTAGGTTTATGATTCGATAATAACTAATTGATTGCAAAGTATATGAAGAAGATAATTTATCAAATGCTCGTGGGCTGCTACATAGTGGCCGCCCTCGTGCTTGCGTGTGCCTGTAATAGCCAGTTGGATATTCAGACGAGATACCCGTTCACGGTGGAAACGATGCCCGTTCCGAAAAAACTGAAAGTGAACGAAACGGCGGAAATCCGCTGTGAACTCAAACGGGATGGACGCTGGGAAGATACCCGGTACACGATTCGCTGGTTCCTGTATGACGGGAAAGGCACGCTAAAACTGGATGATGGCACGGTGCTGTTGCCGAATGACCGTTACCCGATGGAGAAAGAAACGTTCCGGTTATATTTTACGTCGCAGTCGGACGATCAGAGCAGTTTGAAGGTGTGGGTGGAAGATTCGTTCGGGCAGACGGTGGAACTGGAGCTAAGTTTTAATAATGACAATTCGGAAGAATGACTAAAAAGGTAAACAATGAAAGACAATACAGTTCCGGGGGTGTATCTTCTTAATATTGATATGGGGTGCGAACAGGCGAAAGAGGAATTTAAGCGGATGGGATTTACAGACGGGGAAAAGCAGGACTTTCAACGGTTTACCCCGCAAGCCTTGTCCGTCACTCCGCTTTGGCTGGTTTGGCACAGGACGATACACAACGGCAATATGTTGCTGAAAAGTGATGAAGAACTGATACCGTTGGGTATCAGTTCAAAAACAGAGCTTCCTATCCGCAGGTTGAGTGAAATTGTCCGGGAATATAGCCATAGAACGGGAAGGTATCAGGACGAAACGGAGAACGGGGATTATTCTCTGGAAAGATTGTGCCGATTTGAACGCACGAGTGAGAGGTGCATGGCTGCCGTCCGGCAAGATGGCTGGGAACTGGCACACGTGCCGGAAGAGGTGAAAACGCCGGAAATGTGCCGTCTTGCACTTGATAACAGTGCAGATTTGGCTTATGAAAACTTGGAACTGTTGCACTATGTGCCGTTCCCGAATATTTGTCTGGAATATATCAGGGCGAATAACGGATGCGGCGATGTTGAACTGCCGGAAATATTGAGTGCCCTTGCACCGGGAGTTATTGACAGCCGGATAGCGGACTATGCCATCGAACAGGACGGACGGTGTTTGGGTGTGCTGCCCGCCCATCTGCAAACCGTGGAACGGGCTGAAAAGGCGGTAAAGGAAGCAGGTACGGAAGCCCTTGCAGGCGAAAAGGTACGTGCGGAACTGAAAACGGAAGGGTTGTACTGGAAATGTGCGGAACATAGCTGGATGTCATTCGCACTGCTTCCGAAAACGGAGCGTTCGCCGGAAATCTGCCTGCTGGCTGCAAAACTCTATCCCCAAGAAACAGCCCAACGTCCGGACTTGATACCGGAAAGCGTGAAAAACGGGTGCAACGTGTATTCGCTCTGCAAGATGATGGAAGCACGGACAGGGGAAAAGTTCACGTACCAGCAAATGACGGACTTCTACAACGGTAAACCGCTGAACGTGCGCCGGATGGAAACGCCGGACGGAGTACAGAAGGACAAGGCGGTGAAGTTCGACAAGGAGAAGCAGGACTTTTCTTTTTCGGCTATCCGGCAGGAGCGGAAAAGAGGATTGCGGATGTGATAAGAGCCGAAACGGATGAGCTTTACTCTATCTGTTTCGGCTTTTATATAGTTGCTGAAAACAAGCTGATTAAAGTAGAAATCAACCGTTTATTCAAAGCAATGTGCTATTTTTGCAGTAAATTTATGAAAAAGTTATATGCAACAAGAACAGAAGCCTTTTTTCTCACCATTGCCCAATAACCTGCAAATCAATGAGAACGAATACGTAAAAGCAGAGATTTGTATAACAATGGCGGATGCTATTGCCCGTACTACGAACAATAGTGTATATATTATCGACTATAATCGGAAAAACTTTTTGTATGTCTCTTCCAATCCGTTATTTCTATGTGGTCGTACAACGAAAGAGGTAAAGGAGAAAGGATACGGATTTTATTTTGAAGTCGTTCCTCCCGAAGAGATTCATAAATTGATGGAAATTAACGAAGCAGGATTCCGCTTTTATTATGAACAGCCATCAGAAAAGCGGCTTGCACTGACAATTGAGTATGATTTTCATATATGCACGTCCCAACGGCATAAACATCTTATCCACCATAAACTGACTCCCATCCTTCTTAGTGACAAGGGAGATATTTGGTTAGCACTCTGCACCGTATCTCTGTCTCCTAATAAAGACTCCGGTGAAGTGCTTGTTTCGGACAATACTTGTACAGACCGTTATGTGTATTCTTTTAAGGGGAAACGTTGGCGAAAGCAGCCTGAAATCATCCTTTCCGAACGTGAAAAGGAAATTCTCCAACTTTCAGTCAAAGGTCTGTCCAATGTTGAAATCGGAGAATCTCTTTTTATAGATGCCAATACCGTAAAATTCCACAAGAAAAAACTGTTTGAAAAACTACATGCAGAAAACATCACTGAGGCTGTTGGTATCGCAGCCTATTTGAGGCTGATTTAGGAAAACAATGTAGAACTTTGGCAACGTGGCAGCCGGGGGATGTGACCTCACATACCGCTCTATGCTTTTCTTCGCTTTTTGGATTATGTGTTCATCATGGCACTCGTTCAGCATTTCTTTCTTGATAAACGCAATATTCCAAAATCCCATATACCCTAACACATACCTTTCAATGGTTTCCTTGACTGGTTCATGTGCTTTCATCATGGATGAAAGGGAAGTATGGGCATCCTTGTCTATGATGCCCACCACTGCCCAAGAGAGATTTATGTAAGAAATTGATTTTTCCATAGACCTGTTTCAATATCCGAATCGTGAAGTATCAACTTCCTTATGTTCCTTAGATTTGAAGCCGCCAAATTTATAAGTGAATGACATGGAGAAGTACCTGCTGTCAGCATGTTGGTTCATCTCAAAATGTTGCCCTTTATAATTAACCGTGGCATCAGGAATTGCACTGTCAAATACATCATTGACCTTCAAACGGAGTTCGGCTTTCTTGTTTGCCGAAGTCCATTTCAGACCTGCATCGACTTTCCATATAGAGGAAAGATCATAAATGCCCTGAATGGAAGATGTTACATACATACCGTTTAATTCCAGACTGATAGCCGGATTGGATACGAGCTTGAAAGTATTGTTCATCATGGCTAATCCCCTCCATGCTGTTTTTTCAAAACTGATGTCGTGATAGTCATGGCAAACATCCTTAAAATAAGAACCGTCAAGCGAGATACGGGAGTTCCAAAAACTACCGACTGCAAAAGGTATTATCACCGAAACGCCGAAGTTCTGTTCATAGTTATAGTTGACAGACTGGTAAATCATGGATAGTTCATCAGGGCTTTGATAAGCCAATTGAGCAAACAAATCCTTAACATGTGTATAGTAAAGGTCAAACATATATTTGTTTTTCAATACATAGGTAAAATTAGCCGTATAATCGGTTGAAGGACGTAAATTCGGATTTCCGACCAACTTTGCATATCCATTCAGGTAGCTTGTGATGTCCTGCATTTCCCAGTAGTCCGGATATGCTTTGTCGGAAGAAAACGAGAATAGAAGCGCATGGGAAGCCGATGGCATGTAGCTTAACTGCATGGAAGGATAAACAGCCCATCGGGTATAGTCTGCCAGTTTATAGTATTCGCCTGCCACGGACAAAGAGAGTGAAAGATTTTCACCAAAAGATTTCTCAAACCCGCCATAGAAATTATAGGTTCTTTCATCTAAATCCGTATCGGAATTTAGTCCTGACATATCTTTCCCATCTTGTGGACTGTATGCCTGTGAGCTTTTCTCGTCAGCAAATGAGAAGTTGACACCATAATTCAAACTCCAGTCGTTGGCTAACGTATGTGTCTGTCCGGCATACACATTCCAACGATTGATCCGTTGCTTGCTGTTTACAAGAAAATCCTGCCCGGTGTTGCCGTTCTTGTTCGTAAAGTCCTGCACGCTCGGATAAGAGAAGCAGGTATAATCAAGTCCCACATTCATCCCCCAGTGTGAGGTATAGTCGAAATTGAAATTGTGCATCTGTTGATTTCCGGTCTTTGCATTTAGTGATTCGGACAAATTGCCCCTTGAAGTTTCCAGACTTTTAATGCTCGGAGTAATGGCGGCTGTATAAGCCATATTCAGGTTGTCATTCTCCGCAATCTGATAATCCAAAGATGTACGGATATTGTGCGTGAAGTTTCTTTTTGAACCCTTGTTATATTGCTCCACTTCATATAGTTTGCCATTCAACGTATGGTGCGATATAAAGTCGTATGCCGTTTTTATCTTTGTATAATCTGCGGAATAAAGCATGTCTGCCGTTATTTTCTTACCGACAAAGGAAAGATTCATGTTACCGTTTCCTCTGGCATATTCCCCTTTGGTAAAATTACCTCCGATTTCTCCCCGGACAAAAGCCTCTTCCGATTTTTGTCTTTTCAGTTCAATATTTATCACTGCACCCCTTACCCTATATTTGGCTGGAGCGTTATACATAATCTCCGCTTTTTTAACATTTGAAACCGGAGTATTTTTCAGTAGATTCATTAACTGTTCATTGGTCATAGAGGATGGTTTGCCGTTCAGGATAACCGTAACTCCCCCGGCTCCCATCAGGGTTAGTTTCTCGTTTTGCTCCATCACACCGGGCAAACGTGTGATAGATTCATACGCATTGCTAATCGTACTTTTTTCAGCCATAGCTTCTACATCGTAAGTTAAAGCTCCTTTTTCAGCCTTTACAAGTGGACGTTCACCATTGACAACAATCCCTTTGAGCATAGTACTTTCCTCTTTTAAAACAATTGTACCTACTTTATCTTTTTGCGCATCAAGTATTAAGGTACAATAACCGATTGAAGAGATTTTCAAGCATTGGGAACTACCTTTTTCCGTATGCTTTGATACGGAAAATTCCCCATTCTCTCCGCTGATAGTTCCTGAAACGAAAGCTGAATCAGGAAGCGAGAGCAGTACCACATTGGCATAAGAAAGTGGTACATTCTGTTCATCTACTATTTTACCTGTAATATTCTGCGAATACGCATTTGTTATTATACTACAAGCGGCAGCAAATAAAATTAATCGTTTCATTTCCTTATTGTTTTAATTTTCTGCGGCAAAGTTCATGTCTTCCAACAACTTTTCCACTACCCTGTAGAGTAGTTTTGATTTAAGTACCATCAAATAGTAAGTGAAATCCGAATTGGTTTATAATTTCATCTTATCTTTGCAGAAAGTTAATCTTAACATTATCAAGTTATTCCTATGTATAATATAAAAACAAAATTTGAAAACTGTTCGTATGATAACTGTTATACGATAGAGGGTTGTGCAACCAGCCAATTAGAATTTACTTTAGAAGCTAAAGATTTTCCAACTATGCAATCGAAAAGAAAATCACAGTTGGATATTCAAAAAGCTATAAAAGAAGAATTAGAAAAATTCAAATGGCTTATATATAATGATGTGAACTTTGAATTTACGTGGTATTTTTCTGGTATTCGTAAAAAAGAGTCAGATAACATAGGTGACTTGGACAATCTTATAAAACCTATCATTGATGCTTTTGCAGGAGAAAATGGTTTATATATTGATGATGCCCAAATAGGATCACTAAATACTCTGTGGATGTCTAAAAATGAAAATACATCATCTGATACTATTTTGAGAATATTTGTTAAATTCAATAATGATGTCTGCTGTATGAAAGAAAATATGCGGTTTATTCAATTAGACAACTCAAGTAAATTGGATAAAAACATGTATGTATTATGTCATTTTGATGAAAGTAATATTGATGATTTGTATGGTGCATTAGTTTGCCATCATCTCCAATTACGAGAAAGAAAAAAAGGAAGAAATATTCTTAACAAGTATCCAAAAAGTGGGCTTGCTATTCCTTTTAATTTATTTCATAGGACTCGTCTAAATGGAATACCTAATGGATTAATTTATAAATTGAATGACTTTAAAAAAGAATGTTTTAAAGCCGGATTAAGTTATAAGAAATTATTAGAATTTGCGAGAACAAAAAAAAGAAAATAGATGTCATAACTTACTCTAAATTTAATTTTTCATTAACTAAAATAGTTGGTTTCTAAAAGTGGTTTCTTTGCTTCTTGTCTTTTCCGCTACGGCTCACGAAAGAAAGAAGTCCGGCAAAATACCCGGTAAAGAATAAAGGGGCGGTAAAAAAAGAAGTCCGGGCGGATCGCTACCCGTCCCGAACTTCCGGCGATGAAACAAAAGGAGAATGTTATGGCTTGATTTCTCCCGTTGCGACTAAAATAAGATGAAAAAATTATAGGTCTGCTATTGGTTTTCTTTGCTATCTTTCTTTCACCGCTCCGGCTCACCGAAAGAAAGTAGCGTAACCATTCTATTTTCCGCCTTGACATAAGTTGTTAGCCGCCATATCTTTGCGC